>OLRY01000805.1_pt1 | contig 36663 bp, 34 predicted proteins | sample 1672541 | NCBI WGS metagenome assembly OLRY01 (sample SAMEA3136697, study PRJEB25190) | human gut metagenome | biome: human gut; feature: human-associated habitat; material: faeces | place: Austria | collected 2013 | reverse complement strand
AAAATACTGGATTTTCGGGGTTTGTTGCTCTTTTTCGATATTCGGTTGAATTATCGTTTTGAGAACTGTGGTGCTCTACGAGCTGCTTTGAGACCGTATTTCTTACGTTCTTTCATACGTGGGTCACGTGTAAGGTATCCGGCTTTCTTAAGTACCGGTCTGTAATCAGAATCTGCTTCAAGAAGTGCTCTTGCGATTCCGTGACGGATTGCTCCTGCCTGTCCTGTGTATCCACCACCACGTACGTTAACGAGAACGTCAAATTTATCAACTGTTTCAGTTGCAACTAATGGCTGACGAACTACAACTTTAAGAGTTTCAAGTCCTAAATATTCGTCGATATCTCTTTTATTGATTGTGATCTTACCTGTACCTGGTACAAGGTATACTCTTGCGATAGATTTTTTTCTTCTTCCTGTTCCGTAGAATTTAGCTGTTGCCACTTTTATTTCCTCCTTTCAAACCTCTGACTAAAATGTTAAAACTTCTGGTTTCTGTGCCTGATGAGCATGTTCTGCTCCAGCATATACGTGAAGCTTCTTGATCATTGTTCTTCCCAAAGGTCCTTTTGGAAGCATACCTTTAACAGCAAGTTCGATAACCTGTTCCGGTTTCTTTGCCATCATTTCTCTTAATGTAGTTTCTTTCATTCCTCCTACATAATCTGAGTGATGATAGTATACTTTCTGATCTAATTTCTTTCCTGTAACTTTGATCTTTTCAGCGTTGATAACAATTACGTTGTCACCTGTATCAATGTGCGGTGTAAATTCCGGTTTATTTTTTCCTCTTAAAACTTTAGCGACTTCTGCTGCAAGACGTCCAAGTGTCTGTCCTTCAGCGTCAACTACATACCATTTTCTTTCAATCTTATCTGGATTAGCCATGTAAGTTTTCATTGGTTGACCTCCTATGAATTTCAGTTTACTAATTATTTTCATTGTAGATTCTATAGAAAACAAGTTCACTCCGGGGCTTTGGTGCAAACTGTTTCTTCTCACGTCATACTTGCATATTATATTATACCAACAGGCTTTTGTCAACTGTTTCTTGCTGATTTTCATCACTTTTTTGTGGGAATTTTCTACAGTATTTCTTTCAGATTGTCCACAGTTTCTTCTGCCTTCACCAGTGTAATACTGCCATTATCCAGGCATTCAACAAACTTATATACCAGGTCAGGATCAAACTGTCTGCCTGCATCCTGAAGAAGCTTCTCCCGTGCCACTTCAATAGGAAATGCTTTTTTATAACATCGTTTGGATGTCATGGCATCAAAAGAATCTGCCACGCACAAAATCCGCGCAGTCAGTGGAATATCTTCTCCTGCGATCCGGCGTGGATATCCTTTTCCATCATACCGCTCATGATGACCGATGACTGCCGGAATTACATAATCCAGCGATGGAAGGTGACGGATAATATCGATCGATGCCTCTACATGCCCTTTGATGATCTCATATTCTTCATCTGTCAGTTTTCCCTCTTTATTGAGTATATACTCCGGAATACCGATTTTACCGACATCATGCAGAAGTGCTGCCTGCCGGATAATCTCTATCATATCTTCGTTCATTCCAAGGGTCGTCGCCAGTGACGTTGCATAATAAGCTACGTTGTTGGAATGGCTGAACGTATAGTGATCCTTCGCATCAATTGCCGCCGTCAGCGCATAAATCGTAGACTCATACTCCTGATAAATATGGGTGTGATTCCTTGTATTGTTCCCCTCACTGTTGTTCCGGAACATCATATCAAAGACCTGGATCCCATTTTTTCCATTATGTTTCACATGATAAACTGCCAGATCTACATTTTCCATCAGCTCTTTCACGTTCCTTGCCGCATAAGGAGCCGCACTGATACCGGCACTCACAGTTACCGCTTTCAGCTTCATATCCGTTCTGCGGTTATTCATAACATAAATCTGTTTTGCAATAGATTCCACCATATTTCTGGCGGAAAAAAGATCATATCCCGGTAAAAGAACCGCAAATTCCTTTCCTCCATAGCGGGCCGTGTATCCACTTTCTCCGACACTGCTTCTGATAATATCTGCAATCCGCTGCAGACACAGATCTCCTTCTTTCACCCCATACAACTGATTATACAATTTAAAATCATCTACATTGATGATCGCAAGTGCCAGCGATGCCTCCCTGTTTTTCTCAAGCTCTTCATTCAGCACTTCATAGAAATATTTCCGGTTCAGTAATCCGGTCATCTCATCTGTTCTGGCTTCCTGGCGGGCTCTCTCGTACAATCTTGAATTCTTAATCGCAATCGATGCAACCGACGTAACAGATGAGATCAGCTGCACCTCATCATATACCAGCCGTTTTTTTGCCGAAGCATCTGTGATCAGAATCACACCAACCAGACATTCTCCATCTTTCAGCCCTGCACAGTAACGGATATGCGTCTTATCCAGCCGGTGTTTTTCACTCTCCCACATCGACTTATACTCCACGGTATAACGGAAATCCCGGTAAATGATCGGCTCTTCATGTTCTTTCAGCCACTGGATCATCGGGTTTTCTTCTTCCATCGTAAATGTCAGATCATTCAGTGGCTGATCACTTGCCACTCCCCGATATGGCTGTCCCGGTGCATCCTGCATACAAATATAGATATTTCCAACATCCATCAGTTCTTTCATGACACTGATCGTTTTGTCCAGAATTTCATTTAAATCCAACGTCTTCGAAATCGCAGAGCTGAACTCCCTGATTTTTTCTGTCTGATAATTTTCTTCCCGGACAAACACACTGCGTACCAGAAGCTTCCACAAAAAAATAAACAGCGCATAAATCACCAGAAACACAATTGCAAAAGCAAGGGCATAAAGCGTTGTATTCTTATTCATCTGTATATGGAAGATTTTCTGCAGATATGGAATTACATTCAAAAATACAATAACAGAAAACAAAAATCCCACACCGTAACACAGACTGGGCGATGCCAGCATCTGCAGCCGGAACAGACGTCTGCGGATCAGTGCATAAAACAGGAAAAATACATTTACAACACCACTTAAAATATCAATCGGAAATCCACTGAAAAATGGTATTCCAAGCAACATATTCCCTGCAAACAACACCAGAACCCCTGCCATGACCGGTTCATACTGTACTTTCATATTGGGATTCGCTTTGCAGATCCGCACAAGGATAAGGAAAAGATAAATCAAAAAAATCCCCGCCGGGAAAAAGAGCACTAATATAGTAGGTTTAATCTCATACACAAAAGTAGGAAGCCCATGCTTTTCCACCACATTCGGGCATCCCAGGAATACCCCATGCCGGATATTTACCACAAAACAGATCAGCATAACAGCCAGATATATTTTCCCTGGCAGACCTTTTTTCACCCCGCCAAATGCCAGAATAAAACAATAATATGCATACGGCAGTAGTAAAATTCCAAGCAGGGAAACCTGATACCAGAATTCATAACTTGGCCACAGATGAACACGCATAAATGCCGATCCTCCAGCCCAGAAAAGCAGTCCAACCAACACTACCAGAAAGCTATTTACAATTTTATTTCGCTTCGCTGTCAGAAACATCAGCAGCATAAATCCATAGCACACCATTGCTATGATTGAAATATATCCATAGGTTCCCATAATTCCCTCTTATTTCACTTTGTTCAAACATTCCTGCACTTCCAGCAACGCCTTCAAATCATAATAAGAAGGATTCATCTGATGCAGTTTTTTTCCAGTCTGTTTTTCATAAGTTTCAAATGTTCCGCACGTAAAAATTGTAACCTGCAAAGGATCCATTCCCAATATTTTCTTCAAGTCACGGTAATCCTGATCAATATATTTAAAATATGTACTCAGTAACTCTTTTAAAATATCGGCGCTCATGGCACTGTTCAGCAAGGATTCCCGTTCCAGTTCTACATACATATGCAGATATGGGCGGTTCTTTTCATTATATTCTTTTGCCGCAACCCAGTTTGTGATCGGGAGCTTTGACAGACGAATAACATTTCGGATCCCATTTTCTGAAATCCTTGTAAATCCTGCTATATCAATGATCCATGGTACCCTGTCCACATATTCAAAACGTGGGATCTGTGTTTCATCTTCCTTGTTTTCCAGTCCAACGCACCGGTACATATCACCACAACGATATCTCGCGAATGCACCGCCTTTCAAAATCGTAAATACGAGCTCATATTTTTCTCCCGGTCGGACTTCATCCATCAGATATGTCGGTGGAACATAAGACGGATCCTCATGATTTTTCAACATATCCTTCTCTGTGATAAATTCATAAAATGCCGTATCCGGGAAGAAATACATTCCTTTTCTCGTCCAGGTCTCTGTCCCCATTATAGATGGTTCCGTACCGGCAAACAATTCCATCGGCCGGATTCCCCAGAGTTCTTCCAGATCATCTTTATAGCACTGATTATCCGTCCCTGCTACCATGAACCCTTTTAAATGGAATAAATCCTTTGGAAGTAATTTCCGATTCTCCTTTTTGCAGCGGTACTTTGCCTGTATCAGGCGGAAAATCATATGCGGTCTGCATTTCAGAAGACTTGATAGTTGGATACCACCGCCACCGGTCAGCGAAGAAAGGCTCAGGCTTACTGCATAAGCCACACTTCCAAGGCCAAAGAAAAATCCCAGATCTTTTTTCATCGCCATTTTAAATCCCAGCTTGTTTCGTTCGCTGAAACTCATATTCACAGCATCTTTTACTGCCGGAAGGAACTCGATATCGATTTCTTCCCCGAGTGCCAGTGGAAAAAGTCCGGTAGCATACGGAAGCGGTGCCAGCGCATACAGAAATTTGTCCGTAGATGCAACATCAAAAGATCCCTTTTTCCTGCTGGTCGATAAAATCAGACATGCTGTCACATTATTCCGGTAGGTATCCAGCATACTTCTTGTATACGGCGCAACCTTAATCGGATGTTTCCCGCCTTCCCAGGTTGTCTGAATCCAGATCACCGGATTCCCAGGAAGCATATCAGGCTGCTTGGTCAAAAGAATATCTGCATAATCTTCATACTCCGTCAGTGGTACCATTTTACGGAATTCATCCAGATTTCGGGGATGTTTTCCTTTCAAAATCGACTGTCCAAGTCCACAGTTACTCCACAGCTGGATCTGTTCTTCCATCAGCCGCCGCTGGATTTTCATGTAGCCGTCCATCGACAGATCCAGAAATCCACAGTATTGCTGCCATATTTCATTATACTGTTGTTTTTTTAATTTTTCTTTTAAATTCATAGACTGTCCGCTCCAGATCAATCATTTTTTCTGATAGTACGCAGGCACACCAGTATGCTTTTTCTGTTCGGTATCAGAAACGGCGTACTTTGCTGATATTCTTTATAGTTAAAAAATGTCCGTGGGAATGTCCACAGATCCTGAAAAATAATATACAGATAATTCCAGAAAATCATAAGTAAAAAATAAATCCCATGCTTCCATCCACCGACCATTCCCCACATGCACAGATACGCTCCCGCAAACCATAAAACACCAGGATGGCGGCACAATCCATACATACCTTCCGTATAAGCCGCACGCAGTTTATTTTCTTCACAATAGGTTTCTTCAAAGGGAAGCGCAAAAAACAACGTATAAATGAGCAGACAAAAGAAAAGGAGTCCTCCTAATCCAAATCCGGTCATTGTTCCGATCTTCCGATGGCAGCTCCCCCATGCTGCATAAAGCTCTGCAATCAGCGATACTACAACGAGAATACTCCCAACTGCAAAAAATTTTTGTAATACGGCATTCTTCATACGAACACTGTTAATATCATAAATAAAATACAGAATAAATCCTGTACTTCCTAGTATAAACTGCCACATTTTTCTCTCCATGATTTGTGCATTATTATGCACAAATACCTTTTCACGCACTATAAATTATAATAAAAGCAACTATAAATTGCAACAAAAAAAATAACTTCCCTTTCTCCTTTTTTCAAAAACATTACCATATCATTACATTTTTACAAATTCCACTTTTGCTTTAAATAGTATACCATCATTTGACTCTATCTGATACAATAGATATATGGGATTTTTATCCAAATTTTGACTAAAAGGCAGGTACTAGAATATGTGGGCTTATGAAGGAATTTTTTATCAGATCTATCCAATTGGATTCTGTGGCGCTCCGATCGCAAATGACGGCAAAACCGTATCCCGGATTTTAAAATTAAAGGACTGGAGCAGTTATCTGGAATCCTTAGGTATCTCTTCTATATTATTAAATCCAATTTTCGAATCAGACAATCATGGTTATGACACCAGGGATTATAAAAAAATCGACTGCCGTCTCGGAACCAATGAAGATTTCGAAGAAGTATGCAAAGATCTCCATGCACACAATGTAAAAATCGTTCTTGACGGTGTGTTTAATCACGTAAGACGTGGCTTCTGGGCATTTAAAGATGTACTGGAAAAGAAATGGGATTCTCCATACAAAGACTGGTTCTGCATCAATTTTGACGGTAATTCCTGCTACAATGACGGATTCTGGTATGAAGGATGGGAAGGACATTTTGAACTGGTCAAACTGAATCTTGCCAATCCTGCTGTTGTAGATTATCTTCTGGAATGTGTAAAGGACTGGATCGATGAATTTGACATCGACGGTCTCCGGCTTGATGTTGCATACTGCCTGGACCGCAATTTCATGAAACGTCTGCGCAGTTTCTGTCAGGAATTAAAACCTGACTTTGCACTGATCGGAGAGGTTCTCTTCGGGGATTACAATCAGATTGTCAATGACGAAATGTTGCACAGCTGCACCAACTATGAATGCTATAAAGGCATTTATTCCAGCTTCAACAGCATGAACATGTTTGAGATCGCGCACTCTCTGAACCGTCAGTACGGACCGGAACAGTGGTGCATTTACCGTGGAAAACATCTGATGTCTTTTGTTGACAACCACGATGTGACCCGAATTGCAAGTATCCTGACCAACAAGAACCACCTGCCGCTAACTTACGGTCTTCTTCTTGGTATGCCGGGTGTTCCTTGCATTTATTATGGAAGTGAATGGGGTGAGGAAGGAGTAAAAGCTCCGGACAATGACTATGCTCTCCGCCCATGCTTCGATGCGCCAAAACCGAATGCACTGACTGAACAGATCAAAAAAATGATCCATGTCAGAACCGGAAGCAATGCTCTTTGCCATGGAAGTTATCGCAATGTTGTCCTTACTAATCATCAGCTCATCTTTGAGCGCAAAACAGATGATGAACGGATGCTGGTTGCAATTAACGCATCGGATACACCATTTACCGCACACAACGGCGAACTCGGGGGAACTATGACTGATCTGCTCACCGGAAATGAAATCCAGATGAACGGCCAGCTCGAAATGCCACCATACAGTGTGCAGTATCTGAAATAAAACTTTTTCTTCCTAAAAAACTGGGAGAGATGACTTTTCCAACAAGTCATCTCTCCCAGTTTCTTTTTTAATAAATATATTCCTTCATTTCCTGATAAACTCTCGCAAGAGGAAGACCCACGATCGTATTATAATCGCCTTCAATCCCACGGATATACATGCCAAATGCACCCTGGATCCCGTAGGCTCCTGCCTTGTCCATCGGCTCTCCTGTTGCAATATATTCCCGGATTTCTTCCTTGCACATCGGATATACATGCACATCACTGCATTCATGAAATGTCTTCCGGATCTTTTTCCCATCCTTCTTTATCAGAAGCGTAACACCGGTGTAAACCTGATGCGCTTTTCCCTGAAGCATGGAAATCATCTGATATGCCTCTTCTTTATCCTTTGGCTTTCCGAGAATCTTTCCATCTGCTGCAACCACCGTATCCGAACCGATCACCAGAAAATCCCCTGCATTTTTCTTTTCATACTGCTGGTAGACATCTTCTGCTTTCTGCGCAGAAAGTTCTTCCACAACCTGGCTTGGAACCTGGGATGTAATTACTTCCTCACAGTGTGACGGCATGACTACATGCTTTATATTTCCCTGTTCCAGCAGTTCTGTCCTGCGCGGTGATGCAGAGGCCAGAACTACAGTCAGCTTCTGTATTCTACTACACATAGCCTAATCCTCTTTCACAAGAATCTTCTTAATTTCTCCCATATACATGTTATGCATATCTTTGTCAGCATACCATTTGTCAAGATTTGCTTTCTCAACAAAATTTTCTTCTCCCATGCGCTGTACATAAACCTTCTTGCATACAAAGATCATTTTTGCTTCTTCAAACGCAACTGTTCCATCTACATAATATGGTGTCAGACCGGCTTCTTTGATCTTATCTTCGTCCCTTCCGGAAACTCTTCCACAGAGATTTAACGCTTCTCTATGCTCTTCTCCAAAGAATGCCAGTGTAAAATAATCTTCTCTGTCCACAAATTCTTTGGTATAACGGGAATCACGGATATAAGCTGTCGCAGTCGGCTTGCCCCACATAATTCCAACACCACCCCAGCTTGCTGTCATGGTGTTACATTTTTCTTCATTTCCTGCTGTGATCAGCATCCACTGTTTTCCGATCAGGTCAAATGGATTATCCTTTAATTCTTCTGCTTTTATTTCTGTAAAACTCATTTTTTTGTCCTCTTATTTTGCGATTACTTTACGGAAATTCTTCTTTCCTTTTCTTACAACTTTTCCTTCACCTTCAAAGTCTGCTTTTACAAATGTTGTCGCAATATCGGAAACCTTTTCTCCGTCAACGGCAACTCCACCCTGCTGTACGGCACGGCGTGCTTCTGACTTGGAAGCAACCAGTCCACTCTTGTGAAGCAGTGTCAGGATATCGACAGACCCGTCTGCAAAATCTTCATCAGAAAGCTCTGCTGTCGGCATATCTGCTGCATTTCCTGAACTGAACAGTGCACGTGCGCCTTCCTGTGCCTTTGTAGCTTCTTCTTCGCCGTGAACCAGTTTTGTCAGTTCGAACGCAAGGATTTCTTTTGCTGTGTTAAGCTGTGCGCCTTCCCATTTGTCCATCTCATCAATCTGCTCAAGCGGAAGGAATGTCAGCATACGTAAACATTTAAGAACATCTGCATCTGCCACATTTCTCCAGTACTGGTAGAATTCAAACGGAGAAGTTTTTTCCGGATCAAGCCATACAGCTCCAGACTGTGTCTTACCCATCTTCTTTCCTTCTGAATTCAGAAGCAGTGTGATTGTCATCGCACTTGCATCCTTACCGAGCTTACGACGGATCAGCTCTGTACCACCAAGCATGTTACTCCACTGATCATCTCCACCAAACTGAAGATTACAGCCATATTTCTGGTATAACATATAGAAATCATAGCTCTGCATGATCATGTAGTTGAACTCAAGGAAGCTCAGTCCCTTTTCCATACGCTGTTTGTAGCATTCTGCAGTCAGCATACGATTTACGGAGAAATGTGCTCCGACTTCACGAAGTACTTCCACATAATTCAGACCCATCAGCCAGTCCGCATTATTAACCATCAGTGCTTTCCCGTCTGAAAAATCAATAAAACGGCTCATCTGCTTCTTAAAGCAGTCACAGTTGTGCTGGATTGTCTCCGGTGTCATCATCTGACGCATATCTGTTCTGCCGGACGGATCCCCGATCATAGCAGTACCGCCCCCGATCAAAGCGATCGGCTTATTGCCAGCCTCCTGCAGTCTCTTCATCAGGCACAGTGCCATAAAATGTCCAACATGCAGACTATCCGCCGTCGGATCAAACCCAATATAAAACGTAGCCTTCCCGTTATTCACCAGATCCCGGATAAGCGGCTCATCCGTAACCTGTGCAATCAATCCTCTGGCCTTAAGCTCTTCATAAATACCCATTTCTAATCTTTCCTTTCTTTTTTCAAAACCTATATCTTAGTCACAGCCAATCTTCTCCCCCGGAGAAGGAGGCGTCCCGTCTGGAACTCTTTGAAGTCTTCAAAAATGTCAGCCATCCGGAAACCATTTCTATTTGACTGCATGTGCAGGCGGATGCTCATACTTCTTAGGTTTTGGGAATTTGTGTTATAATTGAAAATCCATCTGTCTGAGCGCAGCGAGTTATGGATTTTCAATCATGCCCTTAACAAATTTACAAAACCTTAGAAGTATCAGCCGCCGAACCCGCAGACAAATAGAAATAGATTCCGGATAGCGTCCGTCCTGAACCCCTTCAATTTTTCCAATAAAAAAACCTCGTCCTCCGGCCAATCAGCCTTTAAGGACGAGGTATATTCTCTCGTGGTACCACCTTAATTCACATCCGGCTCGCACCGAATGCCTCAGTCAGTAACTAACATTACCGTAGCAGGTATAACGTCCGCCACTCCGTCACAACTTACTTGCGCTTCCGCGCGTTCGGTGTGAAGCTCCAAGATGTATTCACATCTGACTCTTCGTGCACCTCTCATCAACCGGTTACTTTCTGTCTGAGCCTTGTCATCTGCTACTTGTTCTCTTCATAGCCTGTAATTTTCTCTTCTTTTGTCATACTACCGTATCCTTCAAAATTTGTCAAGCCGGATTTCACGCCAAATTATCACAAAACAACTTTTGTCAAATCCAATTCACAGCCTTCCATCATTTTCCGAACCACTCTCGCAGATTCCCTAATTCCAGAAATCCGTCTTCTGCTCCAGCTCAATATCTGCACTTTTAAACACCGGATTAACTCCCCGCTTCAACTGATCCTCATAATCCCGGATTGCCTTAAATGCCGTCCCGGACAAAATCAGGATCACCGGAATATTGATCAGTGCCATCACGCCCATCAGTACATCGGAAAGATCCCACAAAAGCGACATTTCCATACCTGCCCCCAGGAATACAACAAATGCAGATACCAGGCGGAATCCGCGCATAAATTTTTTTCCCGGTTCCTTTTTATGGATATAGGTCAGAAGATTGTCGCAATAGAAACAATTTCCAAGCAATGTTGTAAACGCAAAAAATACCATAGCCACCGTTATAAATACCGGACCAAATGCTCCCAGGGATTCCTGAAGAGATGCCTGAACCCACGGTGCCCCCTGCATCTCCCTGGTTGGATCAATGCCAGACGACATACACATCATCGCCGTTGCCGTGCAAAGAAGAAGTGTGTCGATAAAGACAGACAGCATCTGAACCAGTCCCTGTTTGACCGGATGGCTGACATTTGCAGAAGCAGATGCATTCGGTGCCGAACCGATTCCGGCTTCGTTGGAATAAAGCCCACGGCGGATACCCTGCATCATAGCAGAACCCGCAAACGCTCCGAAAATCGCCTTGAAATCAAACGCTTCCTCAAAAATACGCAGGAACATTTCCGGCACATTGCGGATATTGATGATAACCACAATCAGCGCAATACCGATATATGCAAGTCCCATCATCGGCACAAGCGTCGATGTCACCTTTACAATACGGCTTCCACCGCCAAGCAGACACCATCCGGTCAGAACTGCCAGAATCCCACCAATAATCCATGGGCTTACCTTCGGATCATAAAAAGAAAATCCGGAAAATGTAGACTGCAGATTGTAGGATGCCAGCATATTGAATCCAAATGCATAAGTCAGGATCATGGCAATACAAAACACGATCGCCAGTGGTCTGCAATGCAGCGCCGCCTCGATATAATAAGCCGGACCACCATAGCATTTCCCATCCTCTCCCTTTTTCTTGTAAATCTGTGCCAGCGTACTTTCAATCAGTGCAGACGCACTTCCGATGATCGCAATCACCCACATCCAGAATACAGAACCAAATCCCCCAATACAAATTGCCGATGACACCCCGACAATATTTCCCGTTCCTACTCTCGATGCCGTTGAAACCATAAGCGCCTGGAATGATGAGATTGCCTCTTTGTCGTCCGGCTTCTCCATCACTGACTCACAAGCTCTCTCAAATAAACGCACCTGTGGAAATCTTGTCCGGATTGTAAAATATAAACCTGCACCGATCAGAATAATCACCAGAAGTTTGCTGTACATAAATGAACTAACCGCCCCAATAATCGTCTGAAACATACCTTCTTTCCTTTCTCAATGTTTTCTACCATTTTCGCTATATCTTAACGGAAACTCTCAAAATTTGCAAGCTTTTTCTATTTAAAAGCGGACAAGCAACGCCTGTCCGCCAAATTTATACTATATTTTTCTATCCCTTTACAGCTCCGGCAGCAACACCCTTGATGATGTACTTCTGTCCTGCCAGATATACAATGATGATCGGGATTACTGTAAGCATAATGCTTGCCATCATCGGTCCCATTTCAACTCTTCCGTAACTTCCGCGGAAATACTGGATCAGCATTGGGATTGTTTTATACTTCTTAATATCAAGTACAAGAGTTGGAAGCAGGTAATCATTCCATACCCACATTGCTTCCAGAATACCTACGGATATCATGGTAGGCTTCAGGATATGGATATCGATCAAAAAGAAGGTCTGCAGCGGATTACATCCGTCGATCATGGCAGCTTCTTCGATTTCTACAGGAATCGATTTTACAAATCCGCAGAACATAAATACCGCAAGACCTGCGCCAAATCCGAGATAGATCACCCAGATATTCCATGGCATATTCAGATGTAAAGTATCTGCTGTCTGTGACAAGGTGAACATAACCATCTGGAAAGGAACAACCATGGAAAATACAAACAGATAATATAAAATCTTTGAAATCGGACTATTTACACGGGTTATATACCATGCACACATAGAGCAACATACAAGAATAGCAACTACAGAAGTAATCGTAATAAATGTACTGTATCCAAGACTGCTTAAAAATCCTTTTGAAGCAATGGCATCTACATAGTTTGCGATTCCTGCAAATGCATCTGCAGTCGGAAGTTTAAATGCAGTTCCTGTACTGATCGCTGATTCTTTTTTCAAAGAGTTCATCAGGATCATAATGATCGGATAAATCCAGGCGAGTGCCGCAATTGTTAATATAACTATCCATATTGTATTTGCAATACTTTTCTTCTTTTTCATTACTGCTGCACCTCCTTAGATCTTGTTGCTTTCAGCTGTACCAGTGAAATAATGATAACCAGAGCACAGAAGATCACTGCTTTTGCCTGTCCATAACCTTTCCACTGCATTCCGGCACGTGCGTAGAATGTCTGGTAAATATTCAGTGCCAGCATTTCTGTCGCATGGTTCGGATCTCCACCTGTAAGAGCCAGGTTCTGGTCAAACAGTTTAAATGAATTGGTAAGTGTCAGGAATACACAAATCGTGATGGAAGACATTACCATCGGAACTCTGATCTTCCAGAGGATATCCCACTTTGCTGCTCCATCAATCTCTGCTGCTTCGATCAGATCATCCGGTACATTCTGAAGACCTGCGATATAAATGATCATCATATATCCGATCTGCTGCCAGCACATCAAAATGATAAGTCCCCAGTAACCGGCTGAAGAATTCAGTGCCAGGAGCGGCTGACCGATGATCGTAAGCAGACAGTTGATCAGAATCTGCCAGATATATCCAAGTACGATTCCACCGATCAGGTTCGGCATAAAGAAAACAGTTCTGAAAATATTGGTGCCCTTTAACTTCTGTGTCAGAAGCAGTGCCAGGCCAAATGCCAGTACGTTAATCAGTAAGATCGATACAATCGCAAATAATACTGTAAATTTAAATGAACTCGTAAAGGATGTATCCTTGATCGCTGCTGTATAATTTGATATTCCAACAAATGTTGCATTTCCTACTGTTGTAAATTTACAGAAAGAAAGATAAAATCCCTGTGCAAACGGAATGATAAATCCGATCACAAATGCAAGAAATGTTGGGAGAACAAATATTGGTGCATGTTTTTTCAGTGCCTTTTCCATAAAAATCCTCCTCTTTTCCTTTTGCCCGGAAGGATCTTCCTACCAGGTGGCTCTCATTTCACTTTTTATTTTTATATGGAAAAACGTAGGTTCCCATATCCAGAAAACCCGCTTCGTACAGGCTCTCCTCTCACTTAAAAGGGGCAGGCAAGCCGCCTGCCCCTAGGTCAGTTCTTTTTATGCAACTTATTTATTCATTTGCAAGCTTGTATTCAGATGCCCATCCATCTACGAATGCACTTACTACTGCATCCCAGTTAGCATCTGTCTGATCTGCTGCATAAGCTGTCAGTGCAGATCCAACACCATTTTTCCACTCTTCTGAAGGCATTGTTGAGAAGTTCCATGCTACCGGAGTCTTTCCGTCTTCGGTCATCTGTTTGTCTTCTTTGATAAAGAGATTCTGAGATTCCTGAGCTTTCTTAAACGGAATGTTGAATCCCATATCGTCTGCCATACATTTTGTTCCTTCATCTGAAGTTACACACCAGTCCATAAAATCTAATGTAGCCTGAATATCAGCTTCGTCTGCGTCTTTATTTACGCACCAGTAATTTTCTGTACCTGTGCAGAGTCCCTGGTTTGCTTCATCGCCTACACCAAAGTAAATCGGAAGCATGGTCATGTCATCATCTGTCAGACCGCCATCGATCAGCTGTGTATATTCCCATGTACCATTCTGATAGAATACAGCTTTTTTATTCAGGAATTCATTTCTTGCATCGTCACCTGTCTTTGCAGCAAGATTCTTTGGATCGCATGTGCTGTTGTTGATGTACAGATCCCACATATCGCGATAATTGTCAAGATATGTGCCTTTGATTGCATCTGTTGTGTTAATTCCTTCATCCTGATATTCAAAGTAGATCGGAAGGTTTGCAAGGTGTGTCTTGAATCTCCAGTCAGAAGATCCGTCCATACCTGCTGAAGTAAATGCAGAAAATCCAAGTTCAGAAGTTCTATTTGTAATGTCTTCTGCTACTTTTTTCAGATCTGCAAAAGATTTGATGTCATCCGGTGTATATCCTGCTTCTTTTAATAATGTCTTATTTGTGATAATTCCGTATGTTTCAATAACATATCCGATACCTGCTACAGAATCTCCGTCTTTCAGTGCATAATCATCACTTGTGAGTTCTTTGTAAATATCAGAATCTGATAAGTCGTAGCAGTAATCTTTCCAGTTTGCAAGTCCTACAGGTCCGTTTACCTGGAATAATGTTGGTGCTCCACTCTTTCCCATTTCACTCATCAGAGTGGTTTCATAGTTTCCGGAAGCTGCTGTAACAACCGTTACATCTACACCTGTCTCTTTTGTGTAATCCTTTGCCAGCTGCTGCCACTGCTCATCCTGCTCCGGTTTGAAGTTCAGATAATATACAGATCCTTTGCTGCTGTCCCCTTTACCGTCTGCACTCTTGCCATCGCTCTTGCTTCCACATCCTGCAAAGCATCCAAGTGTCATGATTCCTACCAGCCCCAGTGCCAGCCATCTTTTTTTGTTTTTCATAATTTCCGTTCCTCCTCGTCTGGATTTCTTTTCTATGCTTAAATAATAGCAAGAATCCAATCAAAGGCTGTAACAAATCGCAAACCTCCTTTAACAAAAAATATACTTTTCGAAATGTAAAAAATTTGTTATTGATAAAATGACACCAACAGCCTTCTCCTCCCATCATCTCTCTTTCTCATACTCCCGGATACTTTCATCGGCAGTCTCCACCATCTGCGCAAGCGTCATTTTCCCGGCGGCAAGCTGTGGCAGGCACTCCCCGATCGTCTCTTCCTGAAGGATGGAGTTCCATTTCACCTGATAGTTCGGAACGATCTGCGGATTGTTATTGTAGGCATTTACATAATCCTGAAGGAGCTGGCTGATTTCAGTGCGTCCGTTCTTGTCCATCAGCTCTTTCTTCTCTTCCAGATTGAATTTCGTGCGAAATTTCAAAAATTCAACCGCTCCTTCTTTGACCTCCTCGCTGTAAGTGGAAACCACCGCCCAGCCAAAGGTTTCCGGTGAGGCGATCAGTTTATTTCCCGGAAATGCGGAAAATCTTACCTTTTCTTTCCATTCTTCCGGCAACTGATCGATCATCCAGTATCCGTTCGGGATCATTGCCACCTTTCCTGTGACAAAATTATTGTATGCCACATCGTAGTCCGCATGAATTGCATCTTCTGTTGTATACTGAAACAATTTCTGCAAGGTTTCTGCAATTTCAAGACCGGTATCATTGGAATAGCTTTCTGGGAGAAGCTCTTTCATAAATGCATAGCCTTCTTCCGTGTGTGCTGCCTCTGCTGTTGCAATCAGCATCGGCGCCCAGCCGGTTCCTTCAGTGTGAAGTCCAAGCGGTGTGATTCCGTTTGCCTGCAGCCGGTCACAGCAGTCCCAGAATTCTTCCCATGTCTCCGGGAATTTCTCAATCCCTGCTTCCGCAAAAAGCTCCGGATTCCAAAACATGCCGGCGCACGCAAATGCCGCCGTACTGATCGGTCCAAGATAGATATTGCCATCCTCATCCGTACAGCCTTCCATCACCGCCGGTTCGATCATATTCCTCCACTCTTCATCCTCTTCCAGATACGGACTCAGATTCTCGATCCGTCCATCCGCAACCATCATCTGATAAAAGGACGGCAGGGTGCGCACATCATAGATCACAGCCGGAAGCTCGTCTGTGACATTTAACCGTTTCAGATTTTTTCGGTATTCCTCTTCCGTCTCCATGATCCATTCCACTTGCATATGATACGTACCGGCATATTCTTCATTAAATGCATCAACGACATCCTGTTCCGTTTTCTTGCCGGAAGTCGGATCTACCGTCAGAATGATCGGAATATCAATCTCCTTTTTTTCTGTGCTCCGGCTTGTCTTCCCCGTATTTTTACCACATCCGGTCAGCACTGTCAGAACCAGTGCGATACAAAACACCGATTGCAAATATTTTCTATAAATCACGTTTCTCCTTTCCGTCATCCGGAATTTGGATTGTACACCGGGTTCCATTTTCTTCTGCCTCATAGTAAAACAGCACATCCTCTCCATATTTCAGCCGCAGTCTGGTCAGTACATTCACCACTCCATATCCGTGTTCCTTATCCTGGAAGCATTTTTTCGCCTCCAGAATCGGATGCCCGTTTAAGGCATTGATCTTTTCCATCATTTCCCGGTCAATCGGCTTCCCATTATTGAATACCACGATTTTCAGCTGGCTATCCTCCCTCGCAATCTCAATCCGGATCAGACCATTCTCATAAATTTCGCAGAATCCGTGCTTGATCGCGTTCTCGACAAGTGGCTGCAAGATCAGCTTCAGCATCCACGTACTCTTCTCTTCCACCTTACACTCAATCTCATACCGGAACAGATTTGCATTCCGGATCTGTTGGATTTCCATATAACTCTTTACATTTTCCAGTTCGTCCTCCACCGTCACGATATCACTGCCCTTGCTGAGTGACAGACGCAGATATTTGGAAAGTGCCTGAATCATCTTCATGGTTGTCTCTTCTCCGTTTATCCGCGCAAGCATGTAAATTGTATCCAGCGTATTATAAAGGAAATGTGGGTTGATTTGTGCCAGAAGCATGTTCAACTCCGTCCGTCTGAGCACCCCTTCCTGTTCTTTGATCTCTGCCAGAAGATTCTCAATATTTTTTAGCATCTTATTGTAGGAATGTCCGATCTGATCCAGTTCTGTATTGGTATTCAGTTCAATCAGGCGACTGAAATCATTTCCGTCAAACTGTGTCATCTCTTCACTGATCTCCCGGATCGGACTGGTGAACCGCTTGGAAAAATAGATACTGAGCACAACCGCTACCACTGCCACAAACAGATAAATCCCGATCAGCACCGTAAGTACCCTCATCGTTCCCTGTGTCATTACACTCGACGGAACGACTGTGAACACCGTCATTTCAGAGCTGCTTTCTTTGTAAATGGAGCAGACACCACCGCTCACTCTCCGGCTTTTTGCAAGAATACCACTTGTTTCCTGTGCGCTGATCTTATAGACTTCCTGTTTTACCGCATCCGAAATCTTCGTCCCTTTCGGGCACCAATCAGCACATAAATTCCCCTTCTTATCCAGAATTCCGATCTGCACTTCATCTGTCATACTCCGATCCTTTCCAAGTATCGTTTCCAGAAAGCTGTCATTCATCTTGATGAGCAGCAGTCCTGGTTTGCTGGCGTATTCCATGCTGTGTACATATCTTCCGATAAACAATGCTTCTTTCTCCGTCCCAAACAGAGTATCCTTCGCCCAGAACCATTGTGTTTTCGCATAAGAATCTCCCATGTAATCTTCCAGATGGCTGTCTGAAAAATCTTCATAATCAATATGCGAGTAGGATCTGGCATAAACATTATTTTTATTATCCACATAGCAGTATTCTGCCACATGATCCAGATTCATATAGGCAAAATATTTCTGAAGAGAGTTCTTTTCCACATCTGCAAATGAAGCTTTTTTCAGACTTTCCTGAACCTGATCGTAAGTAATACATTCTGCTGTCCCTTCATCCGCCTCTTTTGACAGTGTATCCAGAGCCAGCCCCATCTTCTCATTTAAAAATTCATATTTATCTGTAACCTCTGTGGTCAGACTCTGCCTTACATAAATCCAAACACCGATGCTTGACAGCAAAATTGCCAGCAACAACAGCCCCATTATATATCGAAGGTATTTTCTCTGTATTCCGGATTTAATCACCCATTTCTTCATTCTTCGTAATCCTTTTTGTATTCACTCGGTAATTTTCCTGTATATTCTTTAAATAAATGTGAAAAATAGGATGCATTGCTGATTCCCACCTGCTCACATACCGTTCCTATACTCTCACATCCATCCTGGATCAGCCTCTTTGCTTTCTCCATTCTCTGCTGTAAGAGATACTTTTTAAAGGTTATATGAAATGTATTTTTAAATACACGCCCGAAATATACCGGATTCAGATAAATCTGCGTTGCCACCTGAACAATAGAAAGTTCTTCCTCCTGCAAATGCTCACCGATATAAGAAAGTGCCACTGTCATATATTCCTTTGCACATTTATTTTCTCCGCTTTCTGCGTATTTTTCCCGTTCCTCAATTGCTTCTCCGAGGATCCTATAACTGACATCTACCGCCTGTGCTGCTGTCAGACTCTCCATATTCGAATAATAATTCCGGAACTGTTTCTGCAGTTTTTCCGTCATTCCGTAAGTATCGTTCAGCATCATCTCCGCTTGCAGCATAACCTTATGTATATAACGGATCTGTAACTTTTCCTCATGTGGAAGTGCGTAGATCAACGCAATAAAAGCCTGTTTTAACTCTTTAAACGCATTCTTCCGAACAGCATTGACGATCGTAAGTCCTGCCTCTTCACAATCACTTTTTGCCGCTTTTTCTTCCTTTTTCACAGGTATGGAAAAAGTATTCTCATTTGTGGCACTGCTGCAGATTGGCTCGAAAAGTCCCTGCGCCTCTTCGTAACTTCGGCGGATTCCATCCAGTCCTTTATACGGTTTGGAAATCGATGCAGTAACCGGACTTTTCTGTTCCCTTTTAACCTGTTCCAGAATCTGCGCAATCTCGCGCACTGTCGCATTTTCCTTTGTCTTGATCAGAAATACATGACAACCTTCTGCCTTTTCAAAATGCCAGAAAAAATACCGCTCTGAAAACATTTCTTCCAGAGATTGTATCAATTCCAGCCTGGTTGCTTCGTAATTCAGTGCATCCGTAATCTTATATGTAAGATCAAGATCCACACACATTGCAATAAAACGGTCGCCCTCTTCGATCACATCTTTCAAGATTGCAAATACTTTCTGCATTTTTTCATAGGAAATTTTATTCTGTAAATATTTCTGTACAACAACCTGGAGAAAACTGGTGGAATCTTTTCGGATCATATTTTCCCAGCTTTCATAACGCTCTTCGCTCTCCAGTTTCTCCATACAGGTCTGATATGCACCCTGCATGGTCTCCTGCAGTTTATCTTCCTCGATTGGTTTCAGCAGATATGCATATGCACCAAGATCACACGCCTGCTGTGCATAATTAAAATCACGGTACGCACTGAGCACAATAAAAACCGGATCCAGCTCTGTCTTCTGGATCTCTTCCATCACCATCAGACCGGAAACCTGTTTCATCCGGATATCCGTCAGTACTACATGAGGCTTCACTTTTTTGATCACTTCAATTGCCTGCTCCCCGCTCTGTGCCTGACCGGCAACTTCAAATCCCATCTCGTTCCAGTTGTACGTCTTAACCAGTCCTTGCAGAAGGATTGGTTCGTCATCTACGATCACAAGTTTTAATAATTTCATACCGTTTTTCCCCATTCCTGATAATCTTCCTACTTCTTATTTTAGATAAGACATAATAAAGGATTTATCAAAAACTATACTTCCGATGCGAAAAATCATACTTTTACCAAAAATTATACATTCTCGTTCGGTAAATAGCAAGAAAAGCCGGCAGAACTGGCTTTTTCTCGCCGTCTGCCGACTTTCCGGATCCTATGATTTGTTAAAAATCATATCTTTTTATTATTTTCTTTTTCTGCGTTTCCAAGCAAATCCACCAATACCAGCCCCGAGTGAAGAAACTGCAAGTCCTAACCATCCAAATACGCTTGCCGGATCTCCTGTTTTTACAGAATCGCTTCCGCTTGTCTTGGATCCATTGGTTGTACCATCTGTCTTCTTTACGGATGAGCTGCCTTTCTTTACAAGTGCTTTGATCGCTTTGTTCAGGCTGTTTGTTGCATTATCTACTGCTTCCTGGCTTTCTTTTGCTTCCAGTGCTTTCTGGGCATCTGAAAGTGCGCTCTGCAGTGCTTTCCAGCTATCTGCTGTGTAATCTGCTTCTTTAAGCGCTTTTGCATCTGCAATTGCTTTTTCAAGAGAAGAGGTATCTACAGTTACCGGCTGTTCGTCTGCTTTGACAAGTTTTTCTTTTGCTGCATTTAATGCTGCTGTTGCATTGTCTACTGCTTCCTGGCTTTCCTTAGTTTCCAGTGCTGTGCGCGCATTTGCAAGTGCTGCCTGATATGCTGCCCAGCTCTCTGCTGTATAATCAGATTCTTTCAGTCCTTCTGCTTCTGCAACTGCTTTTTCAATCTCTGTTGTGTCAACTGAATGTTCTACTTTTACAAGGGCTTCCATTGCCTCTGTCATGTGAATTGTCTGCTCTTTTACTGCTGACTGTAATGGATTGTCTGACGCAAGAAGTTCTTTCGATTCTTCCAGTTCACTCATCATCTTATCCCAGCTATCCTTTGTATAATCAGATTCTTTCAATGCACTTGCTTCATCAATTTTAGCCTGTAAAGCTTTTTTATCTTCTTCACTCGCAGTTTTTGGTTTCGCTATATTTTCTGTTCCGACTTCAAAGTTATAACTGTAATCAGCATAGCCAAGTCCATATACAGTCAATTTCCAGTAACCCGTTCCATCTGTTCCTTCTGGAAGTTCACATCTGAGAGATTCTGTAAGTCCAAGCTGAATACCCATGGATTTGTGCATCCAGTTATCTGCCGCGAATTTTGTTCCAAATGTTCTTACCGGTGTTGTATAAGTTGAATCATTTCCATAATAAGTCCATTCGACAGCCTGCATCGCAGAACCAAGACCACCATAGTTACCATTTAAATCCACACGTATGAATTCTCCATAGCTTCCAACAGCTTCCCCTTCTCTAATATTTGGAGTAACATCAGCAGTTTCAAGCTGTGTATCCTTTAATCCAGAATAAGAGCCTGTTGTTCTTGCTGAAAATGTGAAAGAACCATCTTTCTGCTTTTCTGCTGTTTTAAGACCATTCGTATTCGCTGTTACATCTGCAATTGCTGTATATGATTTAAGCTGGTTTTCAGAAAATCCGCCAATCAATGTGCCTCCATTTTCTACAACCACATATTTTTCTTTCAATGCACTTAAATCTGCTGTTTTCACTTTAACAGGAACATATTTTATACCAGTCACTTTGTAATCTGCCTGAATAAATGAGCTTCCATCTTCTGCAGTAAATACAGCCTTCTTTTCTGCATTTGTAGTTCTTGTATAAATGCTGCCATCTGTCATCACTGCTTTTCCATTTTTGTCCCAGTAAGACAGGTTATATTGATTACCATCTGTATCTTTAATCACTGCCGTACACTGAAAACTTCCTCTATGTAAGCCATGATTTGCAGTTGCTCTTGTAACGGTATCAAAAGCGCCTTTATCATATTCATTACGAGAATCAGTAACACTAGATGCTTCGGTATTTCCGGCTGCATACACACCTTCATTTGCCCAGTATTCTGACCAGTTCATTCCTACATAAACATAGGAATACTCTCTGTCCTCTCCTGCTAGATGAGCACGTCGCTCTTGATACTGCATTGATTCCATCTGTTCCATTGGCATCTATAATCTGCTGTACAACACCTGTCGGATCCTTTTTCGTTCCGTTAGCAGCATTCGTAATATAAGTATTATTATCTTCTTCTCCATTTCCCTTGATATTTCCTATAGATTTGATTACTCCATTTTCTATCGTTACCTCTACAGAAAGATCATATTTTTCAAATTCCTCATATTCATCCGGTGTACACTCTGCAATCCCTGTATATGTTCCATCCTGAACCTTCGCTACATCCTCACTGTTTGCCGCAAACACCGTCGACGGACAAAGTCCAGCTACCATCGACATCGCCACAGCCATTGTCATAGCTTTTGTCTTAATTGTTCCCTTTCCCATAATTACCTCCTTGTTGTTGATAAAATTTATTATTAAGTTAGTTTCTACTAACCCATAATCAAAAAAATTAACCTATCTGTGCCACTCTCTCCGATTCTCTTTTTACGATCGGAAGCAGCTTTTTACTTATCATTCCCATCACAAATCCGGTCACTGTACCGGCGATCAGAAGTGCCGGCAGATAATAGATCAGTTTCAGATTCTCTACCACAACTGATGCCACGATGATCTGACCGATATTATGTGACACGCCTCCGGCGATACTGACTCCGGCTACGGAAAATCCTTTCAGCCTCTTCATCAGCGCCATGACCAGAAAGCTTAAGATTCCTCCTGCCAGGCTGTAAACGATCGACATTCCATTTCCAAATAAAAAGCCGGTCAGCAGGATTCGCATAACTACCACCAGAAATACTTCCGGAAGTTCCAGAAAGTACAGCCCGGTCACTGTCACCAGATTGGCAACTCCGAGCTTCATTCCCGGTATCCCGAAATTGATCGGTATTAAGCTTTCCACATAACTAAATATCATCGCTAGCGCAACCAGCATTGCCATATTGGCAAGTTTTTTGTTTTTATTCATCTGTTTTTCCTTTGTCATTTTGCAATCGTATCCGGAGCTACATCTTCCGGATCTGAAGTTCCAAAGCTCTGGTCATTCTCATTTTCCAGAATCTCTACTACGAGCTTATGTGGCAGACAGACGATTGTCTGTGTATGCCCGCTGATCTTTCCCTGCTCTTCACAGTATCCATCCGGGCAGTTTGCCTCTTCCATATACGCCTTTCCGTCTTCGATCCTGATCCGGTTATAAAAATCGCCATCCTTTACTTCGATGGTCTGATCCTTCGATAAGGAATACGTTCCATAGATTTTCCCATCCAGCGTAACCCGGATTTGATTTCCTTCTTCCCCTCTCGTCAGCTGCATCACAAGCAGCATCGCAAGCGCAATCACAATAATTCCTGCTCCAAGTATCAGATCTTTCTTCTCCATCTTCTATACACCCAGCCAGAGCAGAAGAATCAGTAAGATTACTGCCCGCAAAATCGTAAACCAAAATTCATTTCCGCAAATTCCTTTTACACTGGTATGAATATTTCCTTTCGGGCAGGTATCAATACATTTCTGACACTGGAAACAGTCACCTTCTACCCTCGGCGATCCATCTTCCGGAAGTCCGATGTTAGAAGGACATTTCTTCGTACATGCCTTACATCCTTTGATGCAGTTTTCCCGATCTCTGTGAAGAGCGAAAAACGGCAGGATCGGAAGCAGCGAAAAAACTGCTCCCATCGGACAAAAATTTCTGCAGAAAAAACGTTCTTCAAAGCACATTCCTGCAAGGATCAGAACCAGAAGGACGAGTCCCACCAGATATCCGCCAAGCTTAAAGTTGCCGGCATGAAGCATGGAAAATACATCCCATGGGCTGGTTCCTTTTGCCTTGCTATATACGCCTGCAAAGCACAAGATTGAAATCAGTGCCAGTACAATATATTTCAGATAGCAGAGTTTTTCTGTCCACGCTTCTGCGATCTGAAGCGGTTTCTTTTTCATTTTTTTACAGATCCACACATAGAGTGCATGCACGCCGTCTCCCAGCGTACCGAATGCACAGGCAAATCCGCAGAAGAATCTTCCGAACAGGATCGTATAAATGCAGATCACAACCAGCACTGTCACGAAAGAGGTCATGGCAACCTTTTCCCCTGCACCGATCTGTGTAAATATGTATTTCACTCCGGCAAATGCCGCTGTATACACAGATGGGATAAACAGGAAATACAGTATCTGGATCAATGCTCTCAGCCATATATGTAATTTTTTTATATCTTTCGCCGTTAAATTATGAATATCCATCTTTTTCACGTTACTTTACCGCCTTTTCCAGAGCCTGTTCCGATGCATTTTTGATTCCGGTCGAGCTGAATGTCGCACCACTGATCGTATCTATATCTGCGCTCTGTGCATCGATGATCTCCGGAATAATATCCTTTGCCATGGAAAGGTATGCTCCGTCTTCTTTCTCTGCAGATATCACATTGATCTCTGCAATCTTGCTTTTCTCAATCTTTACTTCTACCTGGATCGTTCCGCCAAATCCATCAGCTTCCCCGGTATAGGTTCCGTCCTTGTAGTTTGTGGAACCTCCATTTTCGCTGTCTGATTGTCCGTTTCCGGCAACCTGTGCGGAAAGCCGGGCGATCTCTTCTTCTTTCGCACGGGCATCCAGCACCGAATTGTATCCAAGAAGAATCCCCACGATCGCGAGCATACTTACCAGTCTTACCCAGAATTCTCTCATTGTTATTCAGCCTCCGTATCTGTCGGTCTTTCTGCTGCTTCCAGTACTTTTTTGCATCCTTCCAGGATCGCATTTGAAGAGCAGGTTGCACGGGAAACAGTATCAATATCCTCCGGCATTCCTTTATCTATGATCTGGGATACCACACCTTTTATGCTTGAAGTACCATTTGCTGCTCTCTTAATATAGCTGTCATTACTGCTTGCACCATCGCCTGTGATATCCGTAATTGACACAATTTTATCGTTGCGGATCTCCACCGACATTGTCAACTCATACTCTTCAAAGTCTTCGTCTTCATCCGGCGTACACGGAACGGTCACTTCATAAGTTCCACTGACATATTTTGTATTTTCTTTGTCTTTTCCATCTTTTGATTCCAGCTGAGCAATTGCTGTTTTCAGCTTTTCTACTGCTTTATCAACAATAGTCTGTTTTGTTTCCCCAAGTGCTTCTTGTGCGTCCGCAAGTCTGGTCTGCAGAACTGCCCAGCTTGTTTCTGTGTATTTATCTTCTTCCAACTTTTCTGCTCTCTCTATCAGCTCTTTCAGATCAGTCAGATCCGGCTTCTCATCAATGGGTTCTCCATTTGTCACTTTCTCTGCCTGTTTCAGTGCATTCTTGATTGCATTTAACAGTCCTTTGGAACTGTAGGTTGCTCCTGACACAGTATCTACATCGTCTGTCTTCTGTGTCCTTATCACCTTTTTCACAATATCCATTGCCCGATTGAAGAACGCCTCATCATCGGAGTTTTCTGTGATCAGGATCGCTTTGATCGTCTTTTCCTGGATCACGACTGCAACGGATACATCGCCGCTGTAGCCTTCTGCTGTTCCGTAATAGATTCCTTCCTTGTACGGAACGGTTCCGGTCACAGTAGAATTATTGTCGTCTGACGAACTATTGTTATTGCTGTTATTACTATTGTTATCCTGTGTGCCATCCGATGTCCCATTTACCGCCGCCTGGCTCAGCGCATCCCGCACTGCCTGAATAATTCCGACCGAACTGTAGGTTGCCCCGGACACCGTATCCACATTGGTGCTCTGCTTCGCGATAATAGAATCGATCAGAGAAGCTGCTTTGGAAATGTAATCGCTTCCGTCACTGTTCTCCACGATCTGGATGGATGCGATCTTTCCTCCGCTGATTTCTACCATAACCTTCAGTGGACCGCCAAATCCGGTTCCTGAACCGTAGTAAGTTCCATCCTTATATGCTGCCGCATCCTCTACTTTTGCCACACTGGTCGAACTTCCTGCTGCCGCCGCTGTCTGGCCGGACTGTGCCTGTCCTGTCGTGCTGTTATCCTTTTCCCCGGTCAGCGCATTTTTCACCGCACTGATGATTCCTCTGGAACTGAAAGTTGCTCCCGATACAGTATCCACATCCAGTGTCTGTCCTTCGATGATCTTGTCGATCACCGCTTTCGCACGCGTGAAAAACGCCGCATCATCGGAAGAACTCAGAATATCAATCGAAACGATCTGCTTGTCCTTGATCAGTACCGATACGGTGATGTCTCCTGCATACCCGGTTCCAGTTCCCTTATACACACCATCCTCCAGGTCAAATGATCCTTTGGCTGCTGTCTTTTTTTCTTCTTTCTTCTCTTTTGTCTCTTCTTTTTTTACCGGTGTTTCTTCCTGTGTCGCTGCATAGACCGGAGCCTCATATCCACTTAAAGAGCCTGCCACGCACGCCGTAACCAGTGCAACTGAAAGAACGGGTGCAAACGGTTTTAATTTTTTACCGGTTTCTTTGATATCCATCTCTCATTATCCTCTCATTTCACGCAAATTATTTCGTAATAACCTTCATGTCAAGATCCGTTGTAAAGCTGTCTTTCAGACCTTCTGTCACATAAATCGTCCCATCATCTGTCGCAAAGATCGCCTCAAACTCATTACTGTGCGCCTTCCAGAACTCTGCCGCTTTTTCTTCTCCCATGATAAAAAGGGAGGTGGAAAGTCCATCTGCAAGGGTTCCGTCCGAGCTTACGATCGTGACAGATACCAGTCCGTTCTCTGCCGGATATCCGGTCTTTGGATCAATAATGTGATGATAGGTCACACCATCCTGTTCAAAATAGCGTTCATATCCGCCGGATGTGATCACCGCTTTATCCTGAATAGATAAAACTCCCAGATAATCCTCTGTGTCGTCCGGACTCTGTACCGCAACCCTCCAGTTGCTTCCGTCTGTCTTGGTTCCGAGTGCCTGTACATTTCCACCCAGATTTACCAGACCACTTGTAATCCCGTTTTCTTTGAAAATATCCATAATCCGCGAAGAAGTATAGCCTTTTGCAATTCCTCCAAGGTCGATTTTCATCTGTTCATCTTCAAAAGAGATTTCTCTCGTATCCTTATCGTATGAGATCTTCGCTGCATCCACATGCTTCAGAAGCCCTGTCAGTTCGTCAGCTGATGGGACACGGAAATTCTGTATCGGAAATCCCCACGCCTCCATAACCGGATAAATTGCGATATCAAATGCCCCATCCGTTTCCTTATTCAGTTCCAGTGCGCGCTTCACAAGATATCCGCCATCTTCTGAAAGTGTTGCACTTTTCTGTTCATTCAGTTTTACAATCTCACTGTCTGCATTTCCCGTTGATAAAAGTGTATCTAATCTTTCAATCTCTGCTTCAGCGGCATCCACCGCATCCTGTGCTTTTTCTCCATATGCTGTCACTGTCATATAGGTATCCATTGCAAAAATGTCTTTTGATGCCTCGGTATCCGAAGAGGCCTGCTCCGTACTCTTTTTCGAACTGCCTGTACTTTCACTTTTTTTACTCTTTGTCGTATCCTGTCCACTTTGACCGCATCCGCCTGCAAATACAGATGCACACAAACAGACCACAATTATCTTATTTATGAATTTCATTTTGTTTCCTCTTTGTTTGTATATTCTAACTTATAGTAGTTTATATTATCATTAGTTAGCATGTCAATATTAAAGTTATCAGTTAAGAAACTTTCTCATTTTAGTTCTTTTTGCTGTACACAAAAAGAGCTTACAAAAAATGTTTCATTACACTTTCTGCAAGCTCTTTCACTTTTTCTAATATTCTAATGTTTTACTCATAACATATCTTCGTTTCCTGCCATACTTCTTTGTCTCGAGAACTGCCTTCATCCCAAACTTTTCCATATTGCGAAAACTATATATATTATCCGGATGAACTGTTGCCATCAGATACCGCATCTGCTTATTTTTTACGATTTCTTCTGCCTGACAGAAAAGCTCATATTGCAGTCCGTATCCTTGATACCCCGGTTCCACAACAGCAATCTCCAGATGCGCAACCCGCTTCATTTCTTCCTTGGAAATCTTCAGATATTCTCCCAGGTTGTCCTCTGCCATTCCGGGAATACGGACAATCATGATCGCTACAGTCTGTCCATTCTTCTTTGCCAAGAGGGTAAATCCTTCCTCGCGGATATGCTTTGCAAGAAATTCTTCATTCTCTGCCTCAAACCATTCTTTCACGGGAACAATTTCTCCGGCAAGCTTTACCATACGACAAATTTCAGGAAGATCCTCCTCATTCGCCCTGCGGAACTGAAACTCATTTTTCTTTGTCATACTCTCCATTTATAGCATCTCAACAAACGCAGCAAGTCTGGTGTTCAGCTGTCCGATGTCTGCCTGAGAGTAATCGGTTTCCACACTGATATACGGAATTCCCTTTTCACCTGTCACAAACTTGCGGATCGTATTGGTCTCCACATTGTAAGTATGACATGCCTGAAGAATCATATCCACTACACCGTCTACCTGATATTCATCGATCAATCTTCCAAGAAGCTCCAGACGATTCGGGTTCGGCGTCATAACAGAGCATCCAATGCTGAGGTATCTTCTTGCGATTGCATCGTAAATATCTTCTGCGTCCTCGTCTACCAGCTTGTCAATGGATTTTGCACCGCTGCAGTTCTCAAAAGTCACAACAATACCACCATTGTCTTCTACTGCTCGGATCACTTTTTCTGTTGCTCCTCCGATCGGACATCCTGTGATCAGAATACGCGGTTTCTTCTCTTGCATCTTGCCTTCTGCATATTCTTTTTCAATCTTCGCAGTAAGAGCATCCACTTCGCCCGGGATAAGGGAACGGTCAAATTTGAAGGTGCTTCCGTACAGAACTTTGAACAGATCCTGTCCTTTGATCGGAGCCGGATCATGTTTCATCACTTCATAAAGTTTCTTTAAGGACTGACGTGCCTGATTCTCTGTCTTTGCAGCTTCACGGATCTGCTCTTCCGTGATCGTCACGCCAAATTTCTGTTCCAGATATTCCTTGAAACGGATGATCTCGCCTTTCCAGAGCTGAAGTCCCGGTTCTCTCTGGCTATTCGGAAGTTCCATGATAAATACATCTTTGAATTCTGACATATATTCATACATCTTCTTCTTTCCATCACAGGTTGTTTCCCCAACTACTACGTCTGAGAAATAGAAGAATGGACATTTGTCTGTCTTTGCAAATCCATAACTTGATTTGATCAGCGGACAGAGATTCTTCGGAAGATCCTTTTCTGCCTCCGGAATCGTCTCGTCCGAAGTCGAGCAAAGGCTTACACATCCTGCTCCCATCGCCATTGCAATCTCTTTCGGGAAATATGTACAGTAAGATCCCACAACTGGAACACCTTTTTCTTTCAGTTCCTTAACAGCCAGAAATGATTTCTGTCTCTGCTCCGCAAATTCTTCAAATACCTCTGGCAAATCTTTAATCAGTTCCATCTTCATTATCTCCTTCTGTCTTTCTTTTCTCTGGCAAGAAGTGCTGCCCCGTATGCCCCCGCAAAACGGCCAAACTCTTCCGATTCCACTTTCTGATCCAGCTTGTCTGACAGGATTCCTGTGAAATAAATGCTGTGACTGAGTCCTCCGGTCAGGATCACTCTGTCTCCAAGTTCCTTTTTCTGCGCAAGCTGCACTACTTTATTGGCAACAGAATCTACAACTCCGGCCGCGATATCTTCACGCTTTTTTCCTTCTCCGATATAGTTGATCACCTCAGATTCGGCAAATACCGTACAAAGTGAACTGATCGGAATAACTTCTCCTGCTGCCGCCATATCAAATAATTCATTGATCGTAACACCCAGGCGGTTCGCCATGATCTCCAGAAACTTTCCGGTTCCCGCCGAACATTTATCATTCATCTGGAAATCGGCTACCATTCCATTCTGTACAACGATCACCTTCGTATCCTGTCCTCCCACATCAATGATCGAACAGTCCCCCCCTGCAAGCTCACGCCCACCTCTGGCATGGCAGGTAATCTCTGTAATTACATGATCTGCAAAATCAACTGCGATTCTTCCATATCCTGTAGCAACTACCTTTGTATCATCTGAGGTAACATCTATCCCCATCTCAAGCAGCTTATTCTTGATCTTTTCGCACGTCTCTTTGCTGCTCCATCCTGTCGGCAGTACGAAATGTTCTTTCTTATCTCCTTCAACAACAACCTTGGATGCTGTTGATCCGATATCAATTCCTACATAATTCATATTTTTTCCCTTTTCTCTCTTTAATGACATGATGTTTCTATGCTGTTTTCCCAAAATGCCTCTGATTATTAGGATAACATTTTCACAATATTTCTTCAATAAAACTGCCTGTTTTACTTATTGTTTATCCGAATAGATTAACTTCTCTATAGTTTTTTTCTATCGCAAAAATTCCTCCGATATGTAGTACCTTCTATTCGGAATTTCCTGTTAAAAAAATGAGCCTGCCTAAAAAGCAGACTCATGCACTATTCTTCATTCTGATAGCTGATTTCCATCAGGCAGAGTCCTTGCGGCGGTGCCGTGACCGCTTCCCTGGTTCTTTCTCCGCCTTCCAAAAGTTCCTTTACCTTTTCCGGTTCGTAAAATCCTCTTCCGACACGCACCAGTACCCCGGCTATGATGCGCACCATGTTATACAAAAATCCATTTCCCGTAATCCGGATCGTAATATGCTCTCCGCTTTGCAGAATCTGCAAATCCGTGATTGTCCGCACCGTTGTCTTTGCATTAGTACGGATACAGCAAAATGGTGCAAAATCGTGTTCTCCTTCCAGATAAGCCGCTCCGCGTCTCATCTGCCCCACGTCCAGGTCAAAACTTACAAAGTAATTATAAAGCCTCTCTGTTGGAATCGGCACTTTCGTATTGATGATATGATATTCATAGGTTTTCAGAGTATCCTGATAACGTGGATGCCAGTTAAGATCCACCTCATCTGATTTTACAACTACAATATCTTTCGGAAGACGCTGATTCAGGGCATAAGAAAAACGTTCTGCCGGTATCCTGCTTTCCGTGTCAAATACAGCAATATTTCCTCTTGCATGAACCCCGGAATCCGTCCGGCTCGCCCCTATCACCTGAATCTCTTCTCCGGTGAGCTTACAGATTGCCTTATTCAGCACTTCCTCGATCGTAATTCCATTTGGCTGGATCTGCCAGCCACAATAATTTGTTCCATCATAAGCCACTGTTAATCTGATTCTTCTCATCTTATGACTCCTTAAAAGATCCACAGCTTGAATGGAACATATCTTCCAACAACAAATGCGATCACAACATACAGGATCGTAATCAGGTATGCCATGTGGTCAGCACTCTTATAAATCAGAGGTTTCATCTTGGTTCTGCCATTGCCACCGCGATAACATCTTGCTTCCATTGCCATTGCAAGATCATTGGCACGGCGGAATGCGGATACAAAGAGCGGAACCAGGATCGGAATCATTGCCTTTGCCTTCTGGATCAGATTTCCACTTTCCATATCCGCACCTCTGGCAATCTGTGCCTTCATGATCTTATCCGTTTCCTCCAGAAGGATCGGAATAAAACGAAGTGCGATCGACATCATCATCGAAATCTCATGTACCGGTACATGGAGCTTATTCAATGGGTGAAGAAGCTTCTCCAGACCATCTGTCAGTGAATTCGGTGTAGTTGTCAGTGTCATAAGTGAGGATCCCATAATCAGATAGATCAGCCGGATCGCCATATAAACCGCTGTGCTTAAGCCGTACTCCGTGATCTTGATAAAGCCCACATGGACCAATGTCTTTCCGCCCGGTGTCAGAAATAAGTTGAAACATACTGTGATCAGAAGCAGAATGATAATTGGCTTCAGTCCTCTGACAATGAATTTGAACGGTACCTTCGCCAGCTTAATGCATCCAAACAGGAACACAGTCGCAAGTACATATCCCAAAATACTTTTAAATGTAAAAAGAGAAATCAGATACAGCAGTGTGCATACAATCTTCACACGCGGATCCAGCTTATGGATACGGCTGTCAGCCGGATAATATTGTCCAATCGTTATGTCTCGAATCATTTGGCTGCCCTCTCCTTCTTCAGTGCTTTCATAATGCCATCCGCTGCTTCTTCTATCGTGGTTGCATCTGTCGGAACATCCATTCCCTTTTCCTTCAGCGCATGCATGATGTACGTTACCTGTGGTGCCGCAAGTCCCACACTCTCCAGTTCTTTGTAGTGTGCAAACACTTTCTTTGGCACATCATTAAACATGACGCTGCCTTTATTCATCACAATAATACGATCCACATATTTTGCAATATCTTCCATACTGTGGGAAACTAGAATGACAGTCATGTCTGCTTTTTCGTGCAGATAGGCAATCTGATCCAGGATCTCATCTCTTCCCTTCGGATCCAGTCCTGCAGTCGGTTCATCCAGAACCAGTACCTTCGGACGCATTGCCAGTACACCTGCGATTGCTGCACGTCTTTTCTGCCCGCCTGACAGATCAAACGGGGAATGATCGAAATATTTTTCTTTGAGACCAACAAGCTGCAACGCCTCTCTTGCCCGCTTTTCACATTCTTCCGGTGAAAGTCCCTGATTCTTCGGTCCAAAACAGACATCCTGAAGTACATTGACCTCAAAAAGCTGATGCTCCGGATACTGAAAGACCAACCCGACCTGATTTCGCAGCTCACGTAAGTTATAGTTTTCTCCGTAAATATTCTCTCCGTTGTAATAAAGTGCTCCGCTTGTCGCCTTGATCAGTCCGTTCAGATGCTGGATCAGTGTCGATTTACCGGAGCCGGTGTGACCAATGATCCCGACAAATTCACCGTGTGGGATTTCCAGGGATACATCCTTCAGCGCATGCTTTTCATATGCAGTTCCTTCACTGTATACATAATTGATATGTTCTAATTTAATCGACATAATATCTCCACCAATTCTTCCTTCTTCAAAACTCCCGCCGGAATATCAAGTCCTCTTTTTCTCAGTTCATCAGCAAGGATCGTCACCTGCGGCACATCCAGTCTGTAGTGCTTTAAAGTATCCACCTGTGAAAAGATTTCTCTCGGTGTTCCCTGCATTACCACATGACCGTGATCCATTACGAATACGTGGTCTGCATCTACAACCTCTTCCATATAATGGGTGATCAGAATCACTGTAATGTGTTCTCTTTTTCTCAGCTCCATCACACTTCGAAGTACTTCTTTTCTTCCATTCGGATCCAGCATCGCAGTTGGCTCATCCAGTACAATACACTTTGGACGCATTGCCATGACACCGGCGATCGCAACCCTCTGCTTTTGCCCCCCGGACAATTTATTCGGTGAATGGTGACGGTATTCAATCATCCCAACCGCTTTCAGGCTGTCTTCCACTCTCTGCCAGATCTCCTCTGTCGGCACGCCCAGGTTCTCCGGACCAAATCCCACGTCTTCCTCAACGACCGTTCCTATGATCTGATTATCCGGATTCTGGAATACCATTCCGGCGCTCTGACGTACATCCCACAGATGTTCTTCTTCCTTCGTGTCCATTCCGTCTACCCACATGGTTCCGTCAGACGGAACCAGCAGGGCATTCATATGCTTTGCAAGTGTAGACTTCCCAGAGCCATTATGCCCCAGGATCGCAATAAACTGTCCCGGCTCGATATCCAGCGATACCTCATCAATAGCGCGGCTTTTCCCTATAATATTACCTTCTTCGTCACGCTTTGCATATTCAAATACAAGTTTATCTGTCTTGATCATTTTCATGGTATTTCCTCATATCCATTCTGTAATTTATCTGTCCATACTGTACTAGATTATAACCTAACTGGAATGCCTATGCAATTGATTTCCTGATTGTATCAAAAAAAGAATGCGCCTTCGCACATTCTTTCCCTGTGTTTCTACTACATTTTTTCAATCTTATCCCTGAGTTTCAGCATTTTTGCATCCAGCTCAGAAATTTCATCTGCATAGGTTTTTAATTCCTTTGCAACCTCTTCATTCTCTGTCTTCTTATAAAATATCTGGTACTCGAGCACAGACCAGTAATCCATTGCCACCGTACGGAGTTGGATCTCCACCTTTTCCTTCAGTGGTCCTTTGGATGAATAAATTGGGACCTCCACGATCATGTGAAGACTCTTGTATCCGTTCTTTTTGGGATTCTTAATATAATCTTTCTCACGGATGATCTGTACATCTCCCTGCGCTTTCAGACGGTCTGCGACCTCGTACACTTCATCTTCAAATGGACAGACCACGCGGATTCCGATCAAATCCTTCAGTTCTGCTCTTGCCGTGTCAAAATCCGGCTCCAGGCCTTTCCGGATCAGTTTTGTATAAATACTCTCTGCCGTCTTCACTCTGCTGCTGATCTGGTTGATCACAATATGGCGTTTCTTGCGCGAAAGATCTGCATTTATCATATTCAGCTTTGCTGTAAGAAGATCGATTGCAGCTCTGCATCTGAGCTGATACTTCTGATCCTGAAGCGAACGGTCTATCTCTGCAATCTCTTTTGCAGCCTCTGTCCGGATCAGCTTTTCAGGGCACTTATTTTTCTGCTTTATCTTTGCCTTCTGTTTCTTTGGCATAGGCATCTCCCTCTTTGTCTTTTTTTTCACACAATATACATTGTATCATCTTTTGCCCTGAAAATCATCAATTCTTGTTCAAGGAAACGTTAAATTTTTTCTTCCAGATTCAAAAAGCGCAGTAAAAGCTCTGCATTCATCCGTGCAATATTATCGCTCCAGTCAATCTGCAGAAGTTCGTTTACCTTGTCGATCCTCTTCCTGATCGTATTGATATGTACATATAATTTTTCAGCCGTTGCGCTGTAGTTCATATTATTTTCCAGATATACTTTTAAAGTCTTTAAAAGCTCGATATTCTTTTCATCTTTCAGGAGTACACTGTAAGCCGAGAGCATATGAGTAAGCTCTTCTTCCGGAATATCCAGCCATGCAAGTGCACCAAGCTGAGAATACTCCCATGCAAAAAGGCTTGGATAAATCATTTTCCCCATATTCAGTGCTTTCTGGCATTTCTCTATGCTCTGACGGATACGTCCAAGAGAAGCGGCATCCAGTGAATAACCAAATTCCAGTGCCGTCTCCGGACAGCTCTTCAGAACTCTTCTCCGGAATTCTTCCAGAAGTGCAAGGATATGACCTTTCTCCCAGTCTTCTTCTCTGTCTTCCAAAAAAAGAATTCCCACATTTTCTCCGATCATTGCGATTCTGGCATATTTGATCAGACTGCTTTTCCTGTAAGCCTCAAGGATCTCTTTTCTCCGGTTTGGAAGTTCTTCCTGATTGTCCGCGCGCCGGAACAATACATACCTGTATTTTGTACTCATGGAAATTCCCTGTACATTCGCCTGAAACATCATCTTCTGTGTATCATCTTCCGTTGCACTCAAAGCGTATAACACAAAGTTCTCAAATCCGATATTCCCCATGTTCTGTGCCGCTACGATCTGCTCATATAATCCCTGCAGCATCAGATAGGCAATCCGGATACTGTACTCATCATAATAATCCAGGAATTCCCGCGCTTCCATCACGGCAAAATACGCCTGTACACTTCCATTTACAGAAATCGGGACCCGTATCCAGCTGATTCTCGGTCCCTCCTGGTGACTCTGATTCACAAGACGGTATCTCACCATGTCCATGTAATCACAAAGCGTATGCCGGGTATACGGCATTGACGGCTCCCAGAAATCCTCTGTTTCAAGTCCGAATCCTTTCGCTATCTTCTGAAAATTCATCGAACTGTAATACGCCTCTTCTTCTACAAAATCATATAAAAATGCCGGGAAACCCATCTCAGCCTCCATCGCCTGCAAGATCCGCTTGATTTTCTGCTCTTTATATGAAAAATTCGACATTTGAAATGTCATATGACTGGTATTGATCCGCAGCCTGCGTATGGTCCGGTTCAGCACAGCAGTATTAATCTGGCTCATCACTTCCATCCATGGTGCTGAAAATGGCATGGAGATAAGGGGCACCTCATACTGTTCAAAAAGCTCCAGTATCTCCTCCGGTATCTTCTCCAGATATCGTTCTCTTTTGATCATCATTCCCGCTGATTTCTGGACACTTCCCTCCCGGAACGCTTTTTCAATACAATCTGGTTCCTTTGCAATAACGTACCCTGATGAAAGTACCAGTTCCTTCCCTTTTGTCCAGTGGAATGCATCCGGTGCCTCCATAACTGTGATTCCCTGGATCTCACGGTGCAGTCCCTTTGCCCCCGCCAGAACGTAAAAATCCTTAAAATAGTCCTGCGATAATAATTCTTGTATTGCGATACCCATTTCTGTCTCCTGCCTGACTGCACTTATCCCCCTCACACAGTCTGTTTTTCTCCTATTTTCTCAGTGTAACATTCATGAAAATTCTTGTCAAATCCAGTCACACACTTGACGGTGTCAAGTTGTTGTGGAGTTTTTTGTTGACAGATCTCAACTCAAAATGTT
>OLRY01000803.1_pt1 | contig 36681 bp, 37 predicted proteins | sample 1672541 | NCBI WGS metagenome assembly OLRY01 (sample SAMEA3136697, study PRJEB25190) | human gut metagenome | biome: human gut; feature: human-associated habitat; material: faeces | place: Austria | collected 2013 | reverse complement strand
AGAATATCCCTCAGAAACATCTGCAGCGGCATTTTATCCGCATCCCTGATATATATCATGGCATTAAACCAGGAATTCCAGTGTCCCACCGCGTAATACAACATAATTACCATAATGGTCGGCTTTGCAAGGGGCATGATGATTTTAAAAAGGATAACCCAGTCATTCGCGCCGTCAATTCTTGCCGATTCCTCCAATGCCTGCGGTATGCCCTCAAAACCGGTAATCATGATCATCAGGTTAAACGTGCTGACCGCGCCGGGGATAATCAGCGCCAGTCTGCTGTTAATCATTCCCAGGTCCTTAATCAGAAGATAGTTCGGTATCAGTCCTCCGTTAAAATACATGGTAAATATAAATAACAGCGTAAAAAAACGCCGCAGCTTAAGCTGCTTTCTGGATAATACATATGCCGCCATGCAGGTGGCCACTATATTGATCGAGGTGCCTGCCACCACATAAAATATCGTATTCATATAGCCTGTGTAAATTGCCGCGTTGGAAAATACCTTTTTATAGGCATTCAGTGTAAAGCCTGCCGGCCACAGAAGCATATTGGTATTTCCCAGCAATTTAACGGGATCGCTTACGGATGCAAATACCACATAAAGAAATGGATACAGCGTAACCAGCGCCAGCAGGACTAATATGGCGCCATTGCACAATCCATAAGCTTTTTCTCCCATACTTCTCTTTATCATTTTCTGCTCCCATCCGCCCGCCAAACCGGGCCTGTAAATCACTTTACCATAAGCTGTGTTCCGTCACCCGTTTGCAGATCCTGTTTGCCGCAACCAGCAGCAACAGATTGATCATGGAGTTAAAAAGCCCGACTGCCGTTGAAAAACTGTAGCTCTGATCCAGCAGTCCCTTTCGGTACACATATGTGGAAATGACGTCCGCGGTTTCATAGATTGATGAATTATATAAAAGAATAATTTTTTCAAACCCCAGGCTCATCATATTGCCAATCCGGAGTATCAGCATTGTAATAATGGTGGGAAGTATTCCCGGTATCGTAACATGCAGCGCCTGCTTCCACCGCCCGGCCCCGTCAATCCTGGCAGCTTCATATAATTCCGCGCTGATTCCCGAGATCGCTGCAATATAAATAATCGATCCCCAGCCAATTCCCTGCCAGATATCGGATATTACATACACCGGCTGAAAAAAATCCGGATTCATCATCATATTCTGTTTTGGAAATCCAAACAAAGTCATAAGCTGTGTTATGAAGCCGTCCGTCGATGTGAACTGCAGTATCATGCCGGCTATTACAACCGTAGAAATAAAATGCGGCAGATAGCTCACCGTCTGTACCGTTTTCTTGAATTTATCCGATCTGACCTCATTCAGCATAAGCGCCAGCAGAATCGGCGCAGGGAAACCAAAAACTAAATTTTTCAGATTAATTCCCAGCGTATTCCGGATTAACCTTCCAAAATAAACACTGTTGAAAAATTCCTTAAAATGCTTCAGCCCTACCCATGGACTTCCCACGGTCCCCAGCTTTGGAGAAAAATCCCGGAAAGCGATCTGGGCTCCATACATCGGATAATAGCAAAAGACAAGGTAAAAAATTACAATGGGAAGCAGCATCAGATACAATCCTTTATGTTTTCTCAAATCTTCCCATAAGCTTGGTAAAAATCCCGTTTTCTTCACAGTATACCTCCTGTAGACTGCGGGCCGGGCAAAAGCCTTCCGGCTTCTCCCGGCCCATTTTCTGGAAAATCAAGTTGCTTATCTCTTATCTTGCCAGGTATCTTTCATATGCAGCCTGTTGGATTTCAATTGCTCTGTCTATGTTCATTTTCTGAATGTTTTCCACAAAATGAGGATAATTTTCAAGGGATTCCGTCCCCATAATAAACTTCAGCTTAAACTCATCCAGATATGTCTGGATATCCGTCATTAATGAATTATATTCCTGGGCCTCCTCGGCAGTCATGGTCAAAGGAGGCATTTTCTTCACCGGCGCATCAGGGGTAGCCCATACCTCCAGCGACTTTTTCTGTACCTCAAGAGCATAGTTCCCAAGCATCATGTCCTTTTCCACAAGAAACGGCTTATTGTTATTTCCGGCATAAAGAGAAAGCGCTTTCTGAATGCTGAGGCCTTCCGGATTATTAAGTACCAGGTCAGTAAATACGGGTTTTCCGTCTTTCATTTCATAGGTAACGCCTTCTTCTCCGAAATTGGCTCTCATATTTCCTTCTTCACCATAAACATAGTCAATTACCCTGGCCGCCGCATCCATATCCGCACAGGTGGAAGATATCATATAACCAATGCTGTTTACACGGTAATTACTTTGATCAACCGGGAAAACATCCCCTGGCTGATTGAGAAGAGCGGCCAGCCTTTTGATTATGACATGGTGGTGATTGATGAACTGTCATCTTTTAAAAACTGGCAGGCCAAAAGATTTCGGGCATTGATGAAGGTGCGGCCGATGGTAAAACGGATCGTGGGGCTGACCGGGACGCCTTCTTCCAATGGATTGATGGATTTATTCGCCGAGTACAAGATCCTGGATATGGGGGAACGCCTGGGAAGATTTATCAGCCAGTACCGGCTGGATTATTTTGTGCCGGATCAGATGAACGGACCCGTTGTGTACAGCTACCGTTTAAGGCCGGGGGCAGACAGGAGAATCTACAACCGGATTTCGGATATTACGATTTCCATGAAGGGAACGGACCATCTGAAGATGCCGGAATTGGTAAATTCAGAATATATGGTCTACATGGATGAGGATGAGCGCAGGAAATATGAGCAGATGAAGCATGATCTGGTTGTAAGCCTTCCGGGTGGAGAGGTTACAGCTGCGAACGCTGCTTCTTTATCCGGGAAGCTGACGCAGATGGCAAATGGCGCTGTGTATTCAGATGCCGGCGGGATAGAGAATATCCATGACCGGAAGCTGGATGCCCTGGAGGATATGATTGAAGCGGCGAATGGAAAGAGTCTTCTGGTGGCTTATTGGTATAAGCATGACCTGTCGAGGATCATAAAACGACTTGACGAGTTGGGAGTGAATTATGGGAAACTTGATACTGATGAGAGCATCCGTGACTGGAACGCGGGAAGACTGGAGGTTGGGCTGATTCATCCGGCTTCTGCAGGGCATGGGCTGAATCTGCAGAGCGGCGGGAGTACTCTGATTTGGTTTGGGATGATATGGAGCCTGGAACTGTATCAGCAGACGGTGGCCAGGCTTTGGAGGCAGGGACAGGAATCTGGGACTGTGGTGGTACAGCACATCTTGACAGCAGGTACTGTAGATGAGCGGATCATGAAGGCGTTATCCGCAAAAGATGCTACACAGGCCAGGCTGATTGATGCAGTGAAGGCGGAGGTGACGGCGGATGGTGGGAACTAAGAACCTGGCAGAAGATCCTTATGAACGGCTGGCGAACGCCATTATTCTGCAGGCTGTCACGGATTACCGAGCGGCGCTAAAGCGGATCAAACGGAAGCCGGAGGATTGGGAGACAATAGATGAAGCCATGAGAGCTGAGAGTTTTTTCCGTTCTGGCTGGTACAGTCAGCTGACAGCCGTTGACGGAGAATATCTGATTCGAAGACTTCAGGACGAAGTGAGGGAATGAGAGTCAATCAAGGGAGGTAATCCGAGGGGAACTATTTACGGATTTCAATCGGAGGTGGCTTATGGATAAACAGCAGACGGCGGTTAAGAACTTTTTGATGAAAGCGTATTATATGGATGAGCGGATCAACAGCAAGCTAGAGCAGGTAGCTTCCTTGAATGAATTGGCGATAAAGGCAACCTCGACCATGAGTGACATGCCTGGCAGCCCGAACCGGAACATTCATAAAACAGAGGACATCATTGTGAAGATTCTGGATCTGCAGAGGGAGATCCAGGAGGATGCCAATGAACTTCTGAACCTGAAGCAGGTGATCCGCCGGTGTATCAAGCAGGTGGAAGATCCGGAATGCCAGATCATTTTGGAAGAGAGGTATCTGCGGATGGTGAAATGGGAGCAGATCGCCACAACGCTGAACATGAGCATGAGGAAAGTGTTCCGGCTCCATGATGAGACGCTGAAAAAAATCGTGATTCCTGAAAGTTGGCAGTAAATGCTATAGATATGCAGTATGGAAGTATGATACTGTTAAGATGCGGAAAATAAAAAGAGAGAGCCTTGAGGAAGCGATTCCCCAGGGCTTTCTTTATGCCCGAAGGAGGTGGGAGTATTGCCGAGGAAACCGAAGCGGCCATGTTCCTGGCCGGGATGCCAGAACCTGACGGAGGGAAGGTTCTGTGAGGAACACCAGAAAGAAGAGAACCGCCGCTACGAGAAGTACGGCAGGGATCCTGCTGTACGTCGCAGATACGGGCGGGCATGGAAACGGATCCGCGATAAGTACGCGTCGGAGCATCCGTTGTGTGAGCAGTGCCTGAAGGAAGGGCGGTATGTGAAGACCGAGGAGGTCCATCATAAGCTGCCGCTGTCTCAAGGCGGCACCCATGAGCGGAGCAACCTGATCGCCTTGTGCCGGTCCTGCCACGCCAAGATCCACGCGGAGAATGGAGACCGCTGGCATAACCGGTGAAAGTTCATCAGGGGAGGGGCGGTCAAAATCTCTGTGCCTTCTCTTTTGGGGAACGGTGCGGGGGTGTCACGCACAAAAATGAGAAATCAAAGGGGGAATTATCCCCTGCAAGTCTGGGGTTCCTGCGAAGCTTGCTTCGTGGGGAGAGGACGAGCAGCGGAATGAACGAGCTTCTGAGCCTGCGAGGAAGCGAGTGATATGAAGCTTGCGAGGACGAGGAGGTGAGAGGAACATGGCGAAAGATGGAACGATGCGCGGCGGCGCCAGGATAGGATCCGGCAGAAAATCCAAAGCGCTGACGGAAAAGATCGGCAGCGGGCTGGCGGCATCAGTCATTGACCTTCCGGAGCCGGAAGAGATCAGTGGCGAGGATGTGCCTCCGGTGAAGGAGTTTCTAAAGGCTTCCCAGAAAAGCGGCATTGATCTCTGCGCAGAGGATGTGTTCCGGTCTACGTTCCTCTGGCTGAAGGAGCGGGGGTGTGACCGGCTGGTGAATACTCAGCTGATTGAGCAGTATGCCATGTCGGTATCCCGGTGGGTGCAGTGCGAAACCTGTATCTCTGAATACGGTTTTCTGGCGAAGCATCCGACCACAGGGGCGGCGATCACTTCTCCATATGTGACCATGAGCCAGAATTATTTGAAGCAGGTAAACCAGTGCTGGTATCAGATTTATCAGATTGTGAAGGAAAACTGTTCCGTGGAGTATGGCGGTGCCAATCCTCACGATGACCTGATGGAGCATCTGCTGTCGGCACGGAAACGGGGATAGGAGGACTTGGATGGAGTATGTAAGAAAAAGGCTTTTAGAATTAAAGCCGTATGAGAATAATCCGAGGGTCAATGATGAGGCGGTGGACGATGTCGCGGAGAGTATCCGGCAGTGTTCCTACATCGCGCCGATCGTTATTGACGAGGATGGTGTGATCCTGGCCGGACACACCAGATATAAGGCGTTGAAGAAGCTGGGGTATCAGGAGTGTGAAGCAGTCGTTGTTTCTGATCTGACGGAAGAACAGAAGAAAAAGTACCGTCTGTATGACAACAAAACGGCGGAGATGGCTTCCTGGGATCAGAAGAAGCTTTCAGTGGAATTGTGTGATGTGGATTTTCAGGGATATGATTTCGGACAGCCTGAGATTGCGATCTCTGATGATGGAACGGAGGAGATGGGGCCTAAGACGATGATATGTCCCTGCTGTGGGGAGGTGTTCGAGGTATGAAGCTTCAGAAATTAAAGCTGGCTGACATAGAACCATATAAGAATAATCCGAGAAAAAACGATGCCGCGGTGAATGCTGTTGCGGAAAGCATCCGTCAGTGCGGTTATATTGCGCCGATCATTGTGGATGAGGAGCATGTGATTATCGCAGGCCATACCAGATACAAGGCGTTGGTTGCTCTAGGAATGGATGATGCGGAATGTCTGATCTGCAGCGGACTGACCGAGGAACAGAAGAAGAAATACCGGTTCCTGGACAACAAAACCGGCGAAAAAGCAGCATGGGATCTGATGAAGTTGGAAGTCGAACTGGAAGGACTGGATCTGGGAGGGTTCGACTTTTTTGGCATGGCGGCTGACCTGCCTGTAGACAGCGATGGCAGCGACGGTTCCGAAAAGGAACTGACCGGTACCACGGAAATAGACGCGGAGGTGTTTGGGGATGAAGAGTTCAAATATGAATGCCCGAACTGCGGTTTCCGATTCAACTGAGTTTCCATGGAAGTGGAGACTGTCGGAACTGGAGAAAAGACCGAAGCATGGGCATACTGTGTTTTCCTGTTTTTCCTGCGGCGGCGGTTCTTCAATGGGATATAAGTTGGCGGGATATGATGTCGTGGGTAATTGCGAGATCGATCCTGATATGATGAAGGTTTATAAGCAGAACAATCATCCGAAGTATTCATTTCTTATGGATGTCAGGGATTTTCTGAAATTGCCGGATGAAAAGATCTCGGAAGAGTTATTCTATCTGGATGTGCTGGACGGTTCACCGCCCTGCTCCGTGTTTTCCACAGCCGGAGCAAGGGAAGAGGGATGGAATACGGAAAAGGTATTCCGGGAAGGACAGGCAAAGCAGCGGCTGGATGATCTGTTCCTTTATTTCATAGCGATAGCAAAGAGGCTGCAGCCGAAGGTTGTGATCGCGGAGAATGTGAAGGGGATCATCATCGGGAATGCCAAGGGCTGGGTCAACCAGATCGTGAAGGGGTTTGATGATGCCGGTTATGCGGTGCAGATCTTTTTGTTTAATGCGGCGAGGATGGGCGTGCCTCAGAAAAGGGAGCGCGTCTTTTTTATTGCCTGTCGGAAAGACCTGAAGTATCCGAAACTGTCTATGGAGTTCCATTCTAAGCCGATCCCGTTTGGGGATGTCCGGGAGCCATATGGCAAGCCAATGGATCCGGACAGTATGCAGGCGAAGCTTCTGAAATATCGGATTCCGACGGACCGCTGTATCGCGGATATCAATGAGCGGGTACGTAAGGTGAAGAACAACGGGTTTTCTACTCCGATCAACAGGGATGAGGAACCGGTACAGACGATTGTTTCCGGCAGCAGCCTTTACCGGATGTGCGACGGTCTGCTGATGACGGATAGGGATATCATCAGCTGCCAGACCTTTCCGCAGGACTATGATTTTATGGGCCAGAGTGTCCAGTATATCTGTGGGATGAGCGTACCGCCGGTGATGATGGCGAAGATCGCCGAGCAGGTGTATCGGCAGTGGCTAAAAGGCGGTGGTGCGGATGAAGATGCGGAAACTGAAAAAGTATAAGCCCACGAAGTTCAAGGCGAAGGATTCCGTTTACGACAAGGAGGCGGCGGATTTTGCCGTGAACTTTATTGAGTGCTTATGTCACACCAAAGGTACCTGGGCGGGAAAGCCCTTTGAACTGATCGACTGGCAGGAGCAGATCATCCGGGATGTGTTTGGTACCATCAAGCCTAACGGATACCGGCAGTTCAACACAGCGTACATTGAGATTCCGAAGAAACAGGGGAAATCCGAACTGGCGGCTGCGGTAGCCCTTCTGCTCTGCTGCGGTGATGGAGAGGAACGCGCGGAAGTGTATGGCTGTGCCGCGGATCGGCAGCAGGCGTCCATTGTTTTTGAAGTGGCGGCGGATATGGTGCGGATGTGCCCGGCGCTTTCCAAGCGGGTAAAGATTCTGGCATCCCAGAAACGGATCATCTACCATCCGACCAATTCCTTTTACCAGGTGCTGTCAGCCGAGGCATACAGCAAGCACGGATTCAACATCCACGGAGTGGTCTTTGATGAGCTGCATACCCAGCCGAACCGGAAGCTGTTTGATGTGATGACAAAGGGTTCCGGCGATGCCAGGATGCAGCCTTTGTATTTTCTGATCACCACAGCGGGGACGGATACCAACTCCATCTGTTATGAGACACACCAGAAAGCAAAGGATATCCTGGAAGGCCGGAAGATCGATCCGACTTTTTACCCGGTGATCTATGGGGCGGATGAGGGTGACGACTGGACTGATCCGAAGGTCTGGAAGAAGGCAAATCCTTCGCTGGACATCACAGTGGGGATGGACAAGGTGAAAGCGGCCTGCGAGTCGGCGAAGCAGAATCCGGGAGAGGAAAACTCTTTCCGGCAGCTGCGGCTGAACCAGTGGGTGAAGCAGGCGGTGCGATGGATGCCGATGGAGAAATGGGATCAATGCGCTTTCGCGGTCAATGAAGAGGAACTGGCAGGGCGTGTCTGCTACGGCGGCCTGGATCTTTCCTCCACTACGGACATCACGGCGTTTGTCCTGGTATTCCCGCCCCTGGATGAAGAAGATAAGTTCTACATGCTCCCGTATTTCTGGATCCCGGAAGAGACGCTGGATCTGCGGGTGCGCAGGGATCATGTCCCCTATGATGTGTGGGAACGGCAGGGTTTCCTGAAGACCACGGAGGGAAATGTGGTGCATTACGGCTATATTGAGAAATTCATTGAACGCCTGGGGGAACGGTTCAACATCCGGGAGATCGCTTTTGACCGGTGGGGCGCCGTGCAGATGGTCCAGAACCTGGAAGGCATGGGATTCACGGTGGTTCCCTTCGGCCAGGGCTTTAAGGACATGTCGCCGCCCACCAAGGAACTGATGAAGCTGACATTGGAGCAGAGGATCGCCCACGGCGGGCATCCGGTGCTGCGGTGGATGATGGACAACATCTTTATCCGCACGGATCCGGCAGGGAACATCAAGGCGGACAAGGAAAAGTCCACGGAGAAGATCGATGGAGCGATCGCGGCGATCATGGGGCTGGACCGGGCAATCCGGTGCGGGAATGATACCAGGGAATCTGTTTACGATACCAGAGGACTGCTGGTGTTTTGACAGGATCAGGAGGTTTTGATGGGAATTTTAAGTTTGTTTGGATTTGGAAGGAGCAGGGATAAGCCGGAAAACCGGACGTCCGGTAGCGGCTATACCTTCTTTATGGGAGGGAGCACATCCGGGAAGCGGGTGAATGAACGGACGGCCATGCAGATGACGGCGGTGTACTCCTGCGTGAGGATCCTGTCGGAGGCGGTGGCCAGCCTGCCATTACAATTCTATAGATATACCGATGATGGCGGGAAAGAGAAAGCGGTGGAACATCCGCTTTATTTTTTGCTCCATGACGAGCCGAACCCGGAGATGACGTCTTTCGTGTTCCGGGAGACGCTGATGACGCACCTGCTTTTGTGGGGCAATGCCTACGCCCAGATCATCCGGAACGGAAGGGGCGAGGTGGTGGCCTTATATCCCCTGATGGCGGACCGGATGTATGTGGACAGGGATGACAAGGGGCAGCTGTACTACGAGTACACCCTGTATTCCGATGACGCGCCTACCATGAGGGGATCCATTGTCCGGCTGTCCCCATATGAAGTGCTGCATATCCCAGGTCTGGGATTTGACGGGCTGGTGGGCTATTCGCCCATCGCTATGGCGAAGAACGCCATCGGCATGGCCATGGCCTGCGAGGAATACGGGGCGAAGTTTTTCGCCAACGGCGCGGCGCCTTCCGGGGTGCTGGAGCATCCGGGGACGATTAAAGATCCCAGTCGGGTGCGGGAAAGCTGGCAGAGGACCTTCGGAGGAAGCGGGAACGCCAACAAGGTGGCGGTGCTGGAGGAAGGGATGAAGTACACGCCCATCTCTATCTCGCCGGAGCAGGCGCAGTTTTTGGAGACGAGGAAGTTCCAGCTGGATGAGATCGCCCGGATTTTCCGGGTGCCGCCTCATATGATCGGGGACCTGGAAAAGTCGTCTTTCAACAACATCGAGCAGCAGTCCCTGGAATTCGTGAAATATACCCTGGATCCCTGGGTGTCCCGGTGGGAGCAGTCCATGGTGCGCTCTTTACTGTCCAGGGAAGAGAAAAAGCAGTATTTCATTAAGTTCAACGTGGACGGCCTGCTCAGAGGGGACTACCAGAGCCGGATGAATGGCTACGCTACGGCAAGGCAGAACGGCTGGATGAGCGCCAACGATATCAGGGAATTGGAAAACCTGGACCGGATCCCGGCGGAGCAGGGCGGGGATCTGTATCTGATCAACGGGAACATGACGAAGCTTGCGGACGCCGGGCTGTTTGGAACAGGTCAGCAGGGGATGCCTGCAGGGGCAGATGATTTTGCGGGGAAAGGAGAAGAGATCCGATGAAGAAATTTTGGAACTGGAAGAGCAGGAAGATCCGGGATCAGGATTCCGGTGAGGAGAGGATTGAGAGGGTGCTGTTCCTGAACGGAACCATCGCGGAAGAGAGCTGGTATGACGATGAAGTCACGCCGGCTCTTTTTAAGGAAGAACTGATGGCTGGAAGCGGCGATATCACGGTGTGGATCAACAGCCCCGGCGGGGACTGCGTGGCCGCAGCCCAGATCTACAACATGCTGATGGATTATAAGGGAAATGTCACGGTAAAGATTGATGGGATCGCGGCATCTGCGGCAAGCGTGATCGCTATGGCAGGCACAAAGGTATTGATCTCGCCGGTGGGGATGCTGATGATCCATAACCCGGCCACCATCGCCTGGGGGGATTCCGGGGAGATGCAGAGGGCCATTGAGATGCTGGAAAGCGTGAAAGATTCCATCATCAACGCCTATGAGATCAAGACCGGCCTGTCCCGGACAAAGCTGTCCCACATGATGGACGCGGAGACCTGGATGGATGCCGGGAAAGCAGTGGAACTGGGCTTTGCTGATGGGATCCTGAAACGTTTTGAAGTTCCGGATGACATGGAGCCGCCCGCGGTATCCATGCTTTATTCCGAAGCCGCCGCGGTCAATTCCTTAATGGATAAGATCGCGGCAAAGTGCAGGACGAAACCGAAAACCGAACCGGCAGGCCGCAGCGTAGACAGCCTCTACGAGCGGCTGAATTTATTGAAGAATTAAAGGAGGACATGACCATGACGATTTTAGAACTGAGAGAAAAGAGGGCGAAGGCGTGGGAGGCAGCGAAGGCCTTCCTGGATTCCCACAGGAATGAAAAAGGTGTGCTGTCTGCGGAGGATGACGCCGCCTATACCCGTATGGAACAGGAAATCACAGATCTGGGGAAAGAGATCGCCCGGATGGAACGGCAGGAAGCCTTTGAGAGGGAATTGTCCCAGCCGGTGAATACGCCTCTGACCGGTCGTCCGGCATCCGGCAGCGCGGGAAAGGAAAAGACCGGGCGGGCTTCGGAGGAATACAAGGCCAATTTCTGGAACGCTATGCGCTCCAAAGTGCCGCTTCCCAGCGTGGTCAACGCATTGGAAGAGGGGACGGATTCTGAGGGCGGATACCTGGTGCCGGATGAGTATGAGCGTACTCTGGTGGAAGCCCTGGAAGAGGAAAACGTGTTCCGCCAGCTGGCAAACGTGATCCGTACTTCCAGCGGCGACCGGAAGATCCCGGTAGTGGCGACCAAGGGTACCGCATCCTGGATCGATGAGGAAGGTGCCTACACGGAGAGCGATGATTCCTTCGGCCAGGTATCCATCGGAGCCTACAAGGTGGGCACCATGATCAAGGTATCCGAGGAGCTTTTAAATGACAGCGTCTTTGACCTGGAATCCTATATCGCGAGGGAGTTTGCAAGAAGGATCGGGGCGAAAGAGGAAGAGGCGTTCTTTACCGGGGACGGCTCCGGGAAGCCTCTGGGTGTGCTGGCAGCCACCGGCGGGGCAGAGACCGGGGTGACGGCAGCTTCTTCTACAGCTATTACGGCGGATGAACTGATGGACCTGTTCTATTCCCTGAAATCCCCTTACCGGAAGAAGGCGGTATGGGTGCTGAACGATTCCACCATCAAGGCGGTGCGCAAGCTGAAGGACTCCACGGGGCAGTACCTGTGGCAGCCGTCCCTGATGGCCGGTACGCCGGATACCCTGCTTGGCAGGCCGGTGAAGACTTCCGCCTATATGCCGGTGATCGCGGCGGGGGCGAAGACCATTGCCTTCGGCGATTTCAGCTATTACTGGATTGCGGATCGGCAGGGACGTTCCTTCAAGCGGCTGAACGAACTGTATGCCGCCAACGGCCAGGTGGGCTTCCTTGGCTCCCAGAGGGTGGACGGGAAGCTGGTACTGTCCGAGGCGGTGAAGGTGCTGGCGCAGAAGGCCAGTGCCTGATGTGTTGGATGTAAAAAATCGGGCGGTGTCCCCGGACATGGGGAGCCGCTGGTAAGGAAGGAGGGCAGGCGGGATGCTGGTGACGCTGGAAGAAATGAAGAATTATCTTCGGGTAGATGACGATGAGGACGATGGGCTGATCACCACGCTTTTGGCATCTGCGGAGCGGATGTGCATGGATATCCTGCGGACAGATGAGGAAAGCGGCCTGCAGGAGGCAGAAAATGGGAAACCGGCGGTGATGTATACCGTGGCCTATCTGTATGAACACCGGGAGGAAGCTGACCACCATGCCCTGAACCTGACGCTCCGCGCCCTGCTCTTCGGCAGCCGGAAGGAGGCGTTCTGATGGAGATCGCTCTTCTGAATGTAAAAGTGACCTTCCAGAAGAATTCTGTGGTGTCGGATTCTATTGGGAACCGGAAGAATGTCTGGGAGGATTATTATACCTGCCATGCCACGGTCAGCGGTGAGGGCGGGCAGGAAAAGGCAGCGGCCGGATTGACGGTAGCGGAATCTGACATTGCTTTTACCGTCCGTTTCTGTAAACGGGCGGCGGAGGTGACAGCGGACGGGTTCCGTATCCTGTTTGGCGGGGAGATTTACAACATCGCGGCTGTGGACCACATGAACTATAAGAAGAAAGCGCTGAAGTTCCGGTGCGAGAAAGCGAGGCGGTGACCATGGGACAGACGGTACAGATCGGGGAACTGGCGGACGCCGTCATGGAGACTTTGAAGGAATACGCGGATCTGGCTGCGGAGGATGTGAAGCAGGCGGTCCGGGATGCCGGGGAGACGGTAAGGAAGGAGATCCGTGCCAATGCTCCGAAGGATACCGGGGACTATGCCAAAAGCTGGGCGGTGAAAAAGACAAAAGAGACATCCAGCAACCTGACGTTGACGGTCCATTCCAAAAACCGCTATCAGCTGGCCCATCTGCTGGAGTACGGCCATGCGAAGCGGAACGGCGGCCGGGTGGAGGGCAAAGCCCACATTGCCCCGGCGGAGGAAAAAGGGATCCGGCAGCTGGAGGAAGAGATCGAAAGGAGCCTAAGGGATGGATAAACTTCTGGAAATTTTGAAAAGCGCCGGATTCCCCTATGCCTATGACCATTTCGCGGAAGGGGAAGCACCGGATCCGCCTTTTGTCTGTTATCTGCTTCCGGGGAGCGACAACTTTTCCGCGGATGGGAAGGTCTATTACCGGATCAGCGAGGCGCGGGTGGAATTATATACGGATCAGAAGGATTTCGCCGCGGAGGGAAAGCTGGAAGACGCTTTGGACGCCTGCGGCATTTTTTATGAGAAATCGGAGACCTGGATTGACAGCGAAAAGCTGTACGAGGTCCTGTATGTGTTTGAGATGCCGATAGGTGAGGAAAGCACAGGACAGGACGGATAAGGAAATGGAGGGAGCAGGATATGTCTGCGAAGAAGAATAAGGTAAAATTTAATATCTGCAACGTGCATTACGCACTGATTACGGTGGATGAGGACGGGGAAGTCACTTTCGGGACGCCGGTGGCTATGCCGGGCGCGGTATCCCTGTCTTTGGAGCCAAACGGCGAGCCGTCCAATTTTTATGCGGATGGGTACGCCTACTATACGATCTCCAACAACATGGGCTATGAGGGGGATCTGGAACTGGCCATGGTGCCGGAGAGCTTTCGGACGGATGTGCTGAAGGAATCCCTGGATGACAACAGCGTGCTGGTGGAGAACGCCAATGTGGAGACGGCGAACTTCGCCCTGCTCTTTGAGTTTGACGGGGATGTGAAGAAGATTCGCCATGTGCTGTATAACTGTTCGGCGGCAAGGCCGAACATTGAGTCCGCGACCAATGAGGAAGAGATCGAGGTACAGACGGAAACGCTGGCCATCACGGCGGCGCCCCTGGCCAACGGCTATGTGAAGGCACGTACCGGGGACAGCACCACGGATACGGTTTATACAGGGTGGTATTCTTCCGTGTATATGCCGACGGTGGCTGATCCGGAGGCATCTGGGGTACAGCAGTCTGGCCTGCATGAAATGGAAGAGGATGAGATCGGAGGGGAGACATTATGAGCATGAAGAAAAATATCATGATTGATGGGCAGGAGGTCGCTTTTAAAGCCTCCGCCGCCATCCCCCGGATCTACCGGATGCGGTTCCACCGGGATATCTACAAAGACCTGCGGGATCTGGAAAAGGGGATCGACAAGAACGACCCCGAGAATTCCAATCTGGATCTGTTCTCTTTAGAGATGTTTGAGAATATCGCCTATGTGATGGCGAAGCATGCGGATCCTTCCATCCCGGATACGCCGGAGGAATGGCTGGACGGCTTTAATACTTTCTCTATCTATCAGGTACTGCCCCAGATCATTGAACTGTGGGGGCTGAACACCCAGACGGATGTGCAGGCTAAAAAAAACTTCGTCCGACTGACCGGGAAATGACGACGCCCCTGTTCCTCCTGCGGTGCGTGCAGCTGGGGCTGTCCATCCGGGATCTGGATCTTTTGACCATCGGAATGGTGAACGATATGTATGTGGAGAGCCGGAACGATGAGCATAAATATGCGGTAGTGGCCACGCAAAAAGATTTCGATCAATTTTAACGGCTGTTCTCGATTTTCTTTGATTTGGCGGATTGCTTAAATACGTTTTCTCTGTTATACTCGCCTTGTGCGCACAAATAAAATACAGGAAGGGGTATGCTGTTTGAAGAACAACGGATGTGCTATTGTATCAAGCCGGGAGGCTTGCGTGCAATAACCCGGCAAACCTCCCGGAGGATTTGAATACATCAAAGACTTTCAGGAGGAAAATACAATGAACCGTGAGAATAAACGGAAAAAATACGAGAAACATTATTATAAAAATCACGCCTGTACCGATCCGTTCACCTGTAAGGTGTGCGGGCGGCTGGTCGTTCCGGAAGGCGCGGGATCCGGACACAGGAACCATTGCCCGAACTGCCTGAGCAGTCAGCATCTGGACAATGAGCCTGGGGATAGAGAAGCAGATTGCGGAGGGATTATGGATCCGGTTGCTGTATGGGTAAGAAAAAATGGTGAGTGGGCCATTATCCATCGATGCCGTATCTGCGGGAAACTGTCATCCAACCGGGTGGCAGCGGATGATAACCCGATGAAGCTTATGGCGATCGCCATGAAGCCGTTATGCGAACCGCCGTTTCCGGTGGAGCGTATTGAGGAACTGACCGCCCTTATGGGAGGCGATGGAAGCTTAAAATAATGATTGCGGAAAGCATTTGTCATATAGGCAGATGCTTTCTTTTTGCCTGGAGAAATCCGGGCTTTTTTTATGTCTATTTTCAGGAGGTAGTGACACATGGCAAGCCGGATCAAGGGGATTACGGTAGAGATCGGCGGCGATACCAGCGGTCTGGAAAAGTCGCTGAGCGCGGTGAACAATTCCATAAAGAAGACCCAGAGCCAGCTTCGGGATGTGAATAACCTTTTGAAACTGGATCCATCGAATACTATTCTTTTGGCACAGAAGCAGGAACTTCTGCAGTCAGCTATCGGGGATACAGAGAAAAAGCTGGAAGCGTTGGAAAAAGCCCAGGAAGATGTGGCGAAAGCCTTTGAACGGGGCGATCTGGGGAAAGACCAGTACATGGCTTTCCAACGTGAAGTGGAGGAAACCCGTGGCACGCTGAACCGGTATAAGGCGGATCTGTCTGGTCTGCAGTCGGAGCAGGAACGGCTTTCTGCTAATACGGAGCGGCTGAATAAGCTGTTTGCGGCTACGGGATCCAGTGTGGATGATTATGCGGACGCGCTGGGGAGCCGTCTGGTTACGGCGATCCGGAATGGGACGGCTTCCTCTGACCAGCTGAAAACCGCTGTGGAGAAGATCGGGAAAGCGGTCACTGGAGGGAAGGCAGACATTAAGCAGCTGACAGCCGCCCTGGATACGGTAGATGACGGGCAGGCGGTACGAAATCTGATCAACGATCTGAATGATGTGGGGGATGCAGCCCAGGGTGCTGCGGATGACATTGGGGAAATTGCCCAGGCAACGAAAGGTGCGGCCCTGATGGAAGCTGCTGACCAGTTATCTGCGGTCGGGGATAAGATCCAGGATGTGGGCGATAAAGCGGTGAATGCCTACGCGGAGACAGAGACAGCGGTTTCCAAGGTGAACGCCTACTTCGGGGAGACCGGAGCGGCAGCCGAAGCCAGCGCGGAGATTGTGAAGAATGTGTATAGATCCGGTGTGGGCCAGAGCATGGACGCTGTGGCGGAAGCGGTCATCATGGTTAAGAAAAACCTGGGTGATTTGGGAGATACCGACCTGACCAACCTGACGAAGCAGGCGCTGACGCTGGAAGAATTATACGGGATTGACATGAATGAGACCCTCCGGGGCGTCAATTCTTTGATGAAACAGTATGGCCTGACCGCCCAGGAAGCCATGAATTATATTGTCCGGGGTACCCAGAACGGCCTGGACAAGACCAATGAGTTAGGAGACAATTTGTCCGAGTACGCTGGAAAATTTGAGCAGGCAGGGTATTCCGCTTCGGAGTATTTCCAGCTTCTGCAGAACGGCCTGCAGGGCGGGGCATACAATCTGGACAAGGTCAATGACGCCATCAACGAGGTGACTACCCGGCTGGCGGACGGAACCATCGGGGATTCCATAGACATGTATTCCCAGAAAACCCAGTCTCTGTTCCTGGCATGGCAGAACGGGGAGGCTACCCAGAAGCAGGTGATCGATTCCATTGTGGCGGATATCGCAAACTGTACCAACGAACAGCAGGCCCTGAATATGGCGGCGGAAGCCTTTGGTACCATGGCCGAGGACGGGAACCTGAAATTTATTACTTCCCTGACTTCGGTTGGGGAGACGTATGACAGCGTGGCCGGATCGGCGCAGAACTTATTTAGCCAGACACAGACGCCCATGCAGGAGATGGAAGCGAATACCCGGAAGCTGCAGCAGGCGTTGGTTCCCCTTGGGGAAAAGATCGTGGAGTTGGCCAATGTGGTTCTGCCGCCTCTGGTGGCCATTATTACGGCAGTGAGCGAGGTATTCGGGATGCTGCCGGAGCCGGTGCAGAACTTTGTCATCATCCTGGGCGCATTGCTTGTGGTATTTACTGCATTGACGCCGGTGATCGCGGCCCTGGCGGTGTCCTTTGGGGCGCTGAACATTTCCCTGCTCCCGGTGATCGGGATCATCGCTGGGGTGGCGGCGGCCATTGCCGGAATCATCGCCATTGTGAAAAACTGGGGAGCGATCACGGAGTGGTTCGGGAATCTGTGGCAGACAGTATCCCAGAAGCTGATGGAATTATGGAACGGGGTGGTGGTTTTCTTTACGGAGACCATCCCGGCGGCGTTCCAGATTTTCATCGGCTTTTTTTCTGCGATCCCAGACTGGTGGAGCGGCCTGTGGTCGCAGGTATCCGCGTTTTTTACGGATACCTGGAACACGATCCTGCAGAATCCTATTGTCCAGCTGGTGGTTACAACCATCACATCTCTGTGGGAGAACGCGAAAAATACCCTGCAGGGGATCTGGTCGGGGCTCTGTCAGATTGCCTCCGGCGCCTTTGAACTGCTGAAAAATGTGATTCTGGCTCCGGTGCTCCTGCTGATCGACCTGGTGACGGGAAATTTCTCCCAGCTTGCGTCCGATGCGGTCAATATCTGGAACAATATCAGAAATGCCGCCGCTCAGATCTGGTCGGGAATCCGGCAGGTGGTGACTTCCGCAGCTTCGGGGCTGAAGCAGGGGGTGGAGACGGTGCTTTCGGCGCTGTCCCAGTTTGCATCTCAGATTTGGTCAGCCATGAAGCAGACGGCGTCTTCTGTCTGGAACGGAATCAAGACCACGGTGGTAAATATCGCCTCCGCGCTGCGTGAAGCGGCGGTTTCCGCCTTCCAGCGGATGGTTTCCGGGATCGGCTCTGCCCTCTCAGGTCTGTATTCGGTTGTAAGCAATGGATTTTCCTCTGCCATCCGGTTTATCACCGGGCTGCCGGGACAGGCGTTTCAGTGGGGCAAGGATTTCATCCAGGGGCTGATCAATGGAATTTCCAGCATGATCCAGAGTATGATCAATACGATTTCCGGTCTGGCCGACCGGATCCGCTCTTTCCTGCACTTCTCCGCTCCGGATGAGGGGCCGCTGGCAGATTATGAGACCTGGATGCCGGACTTCATGAAGGGACTGGCGAGTGGGATTGAAAAGAACCGGAACCTGGTGGAAAAAGCTGTGAAGGATGTGGCTTCGGATATGGTACTTTCGCCGAAAGTAAGCGGGGCAGAGTATGGGTATGCCGGAGATGCTTTTTCCGGCGGGAATATGTCTGACCTGATCTCCGGGATCTCTTCCGCGGTATCAGAAGCCCTGGCGGGATTTTCCGGTCCGCAGGGGAATATTGTGATCCCGGTATATGTAGGCGGGACGCTTCTGGATGAATTGGTAGTGACGGCGCAGGCAAGACAGAACCTGCGGTCAGGAGGGAGGTAAGCGATGGCATTTATACAGTATCTGACTTTTGACGGCACAGCCCTCCCTCTGCCGGATTCTTATGAGGTGCAGATGGATGATGTGGAGGCGGACTCTGGCGGGGAGACGGAGGCCGGGACGGTGCAGCGGGATGTGGTGCGCGCAGGCGTGGTGAGCATCCCGGTGACGTTTTCCGTGTCGGCAAAATGGCTGAAGATTCTGACGGAGTTTAAACAGCAGGAAAAGATCACCGTGGGATATTTTGACACGGAGACGCTGGCGGTGAAGACAGCGGAGATGTATGTGGAGGGGTACAAGGCTTCTCTGGTAAAAGATACATCACGGAAAGGGCTGTGGACGGTGAGTTTTACGCTGAGGGAGTTCTGAAAATGTATTCTTTTTCGGAGAAAATTGTGATATATTTGAGGAAAATAAATTCTGTTTTAAGGGGATATAGAGTTAATGGAATATAAAACCGATGATAAAGAACTTAAAGCAAATATTTTTATTTCATTTGTTAATAAAGTATGGAAAGGTCAATATGATATTGAAAAAACGGAAGCGGCGTTATCTAAGACCTTTAATATAACAGCCTATGATGGGGACATGCTTGTAGGATGTCTTCATATACTTACAGATGGTTATTTTTTCGGAACTATTACAGAATTACTTGTTTTGCCGGAATACCAAAAACACGGTATTGGAAGTAAACTTCTCCATTTGGCAAAAGAAACTTCTCCAACTATGTTGTACTTTGGAGCACAGCCAGGAGTTGAAGCATTTTATGAGAAAAATGGGTGTAAAAAGAGTTTGCAGTCGTATATGATTGAAAAAGACAAATTTTAAGTTGAAGGTGGTTTTTATGAAACGAGAGTTAGGAATTGCCAGATGTGGTCTTGCGTGTTGTCTATGCACAGAAAAGGCTGATTGTAATGGATGCGGCTCAAACGGCTGTCCAGACAATGATATTTGTGAGAATAAAAAATGTTCGATTGCAAAAGGACTGACACATTGTTACGAGTGTGAAGAAAATTGCAGGAAAGGATTATTGAGCAAAATTAAACCTTATGCATTTAGCTTATTTGCGAAAAAATATGGGGAAGAAAGGCTTCTGGATTGTTTAGAGAGAAATGAGAAAAATGGAGTCGTGTATCATCGAGAAGGTATAACCGGGGATTATGATGATTTTGATGATGTGGAGCAATTAATGAATTTTATCCTGACAGGAGCGCGATAAATTGGAAGTTGTCAAAATTTTTCAAACAGCCTCATTGCATAGAAATGACGAACAGACTATCCTTAAAGTAGGAGGTGGCAGAAATGGCAAACGAAGATAAAAAAGATTTTAATGCTATGTTGCATGATAATAAGGATATGCCAAAATATCAAATCATTACAGACCAGAAAAGCATTGAAAAATATGGTGGAAGTAAAATGTATTTTGCTCCACCAATCGACTATGACAAGGTAATGAAAAAAGTTCCTTATGGAAAAGTGATTACTGTTGGAAAGATACGAGAATACTTTGCAGAGTTGAGCGGTGCGGACTTTACAGAACCGATTACAGCAGGGATTTTTGTTTCTATCGTGGCATGGGCGAGTTATCAGCGTTCAGAAGATGAAACGCCTTATTGGAGAACATTGAAAGCGAATGGAGAACTCAATGCTAAATATCCAAATGGTATAAAAGCACAGAAAGAAAAATTAGAAGCAGAAGGACACACCATTATTCAAAAAGGTCGTAAAAATATACGATACTATGTAAAGGACTATGAAAACTCTCTCTTTGATTTGAAATAGGAAAATCCTAAGTTGTTGAGTTAGATAATTATGATATTTTACATTGCCAAGAGCATCAGTCAGAAATGATTGGTGCTTTTTTGATGTTTGGGAACGGAAGGAGGGGTGTCCAATGTACCCGGTGAGTGAGGCGTTCCTGCAGGCGGTACAGGGGAACACCCGGAAGTATTACTGGACAGGAAAGATCACAACTGCTGCCGGAGCAGAGTATCCGTTTACGCAGGAGGATATCGTCAAAGGCAGCGGCTATATCACAGCCCAGTGCTGCGGTAATTCTGAGATCGAACTGGGTGCGGTGTACGCGGCGGAGATGGGGATCAGCCTGTTCCTGGATATCGACCGGTACACCTTGGAGGAGGCGGAAGTGGAACTGTCCTACCACCTGCGGCTGGCGGACGGGACTTACGAAGCTGTCCCCATGGGGATCTTTGAAGTGAGCGAGGCAAACCGGACGGTGCATGTGCTGGAACTGAAGGCTTATGACCGGATGCTCCGCTTTGACCGGTCTTTCAATGGCTTTGAGACCATCGGCACGGCTTACGGGATGATGGCGCTGTGCAGTACCGCCTGCGGAGTGGAACTGGCGCAGAGCCAGACGGAGATTGAGGCGCTCCCCAACGGATCGGAACTGCTTTCCATTTACCCGGAGAATGACATTGAGACCTACCGGGATGTGCTGTATTTTACGGCGCAGGTGCTGGGCGGATTCTTCTGCATCAACCGGGAAGGGAAGTTGGAGTTTCGGCAGTACCGGGAAACTCCGGTGATGGAGATCCAGCAGAAGCACCGGTTTTCCAGCAGTTTCTCTGATTTTGTGACCCGGTATACAGCGGTCAGTTCCACCAACCTGCGGACGCAGACTTCCGAGTATTACGCGTTGGAAGAAGATGACGGGCTGACTATGAACCTGGGAGTCAATCCCCTCCTACAGTTCGGACTGGAAGAGACCAGGGAGGAACTTTGTCGCAATATCCTCACCGCTTTATCTGCGGTCAATTATGTGCCCTTTGATTCGGATACCATCGGGAACCCGGCGCTGGATCTGGGGGATGTGCTGACCTTCTCCGGCGGGCAGGCGGATGCCCAGCAGATCACCTGCGTGACATCTTTTACGGTCAAGATTGGCGGCAGGCAGAGCCTGAAATGCGTGGGGAAGAATCCCAGGCTTTCCCAGGCGAAGTCCAAGAATGACAAGAACATCTCCGGCCTGCTGAACCAGATTGAAGCTGGGAAGATCGGCATCCATACCTTTACAAATGCCTCTGAGTATTCCATCGGAGAAACGGATGTGCGGATCATCAGTATTGAGTTCGCTTCCAAAGAGGAAAACCACGCCCAGTTCTTCGGGCAGGTGGTGGTGGATGTGGAAGCGCAGGCGGTGGAGAAATCCGCCCAGGCCAGCGGCACTATCGTGATTCCGTTCCCTTCGTCCGGAAGCGGAGCGGCAGGAAATGCTGGAACGGAGGACGGCCCGTCCGGGATGGAAGCGGAAGCTGGGGATGCTGAGGATGACGCTGCCGGGGAAGGAACCACGGATATTTCCGTGGAGGTGAGCCTGCCGGTGACCTGGACGGAGGACGGGAAGGCGGTCTGCTATGTGACTTTTGAACTGAACAACGCCAAGATCCTGCTCCATCATCCGGTGGAGACCTGGCACAGCGGGAAACACATCCTGTCTTTGTATTACCCGATTGAAAATATCGTGCCGAATATTACCAATATCTTCAACGTGTACCTGCGGATGGAGGGCGGTTCCGGCAGTGTGGGGATCGGGGACTGCATCGCTTCCATCAGCGGCCAGGCTATGGCTGCCGCGGCGGCCTGGGACGGCAGGATCGACATTGAGGAATCGACTGCTTTGTTCGGGATCCGCGGCGGGCTGAAAGCGAAAGGGATTTTGGACGCCATTGCCATGGAGACTATGGAACTGGTGCAGAGGAACTATGCGGATACCCTGACCCAAAAGCCGGGGATTGGGGCGTTCTGTCGGCCGGTGACGCTTCCGGGATCCGGCGGCACAGAATAAGAATATGGGAGGAGAATGGATATGGTTTTAAAAGGCGTGATGACGCTGGAACTGACAGATGAAAATACCGGGGCGGTGGAGACCGTCACGGAGGAGAACATGATTACTGAGGCGGTGAACAACATCCTGGGCTTAAATCCCATGGGGATCTTTTACGCCGCCACCGGGGAGTATGACGATGCCCTGCTCTGGAATGGGAACCTTCTTCCCATCTGCCCCAACATGATCGGGGGCATCCTGCTTTTTTCCGAAGCGCTGGCGGAGGATGCGGAACTGCTGTATGAGAGTTCCGACAACCTGCCGGTGGCCTATGCTTCCAATGACGTGAATTCCACGGCCAACCTGGCCAGGGGGAGCCTGAACCTGACGGAAAGCATGGCCATCTCCAATGGATATAAGTTTGTCTGGGAGTTTACCCCGAACCAGGGGAACGGCACCATCGCGGCGGTGGCATTGACCAGCTCCTTTGGCGGACAGAATGGCTTTGGAAGCCTTGTGGGGGATGCCAGCGCCTTCCTTCAGTTAAAGGCTGCGGATATCGGGGCAATCCCGGATGCCAATAAGATGGTGCTGTTTGAGGCGGTGGAGCTGGATTTTGAGGACAGCCTTTTGTATTCCATCACTTTTGAGAACGCGGGCGTCCGGATCCGGAAGCTTCGGATCCCGGTGTTTTCCATCGGCTTAAATGAGAAACTGGATGATTCCACCTATACGGTGCTGGAGGATGAAGTGCTGACGCCGGAGACTTTTGAGTTCCTGGGAAGCTATACGAAGTACGGGGAGTTTCTGGACGGGCAGGACGGGTACTGGTACGGGTTCTCCAATGAGGGAAATTCCTCTGGGGACGCCCTGATGCTCTGGATCAAAATCTCCAAGACAGACTATTCCTTTACGGAAGGGCAGTGGACGCTGTCCAACGCAAAACTGATGGATGTGGGTACCAGGGCGTTGGATTCCTTCCCGGAGCGGAGCGTGAAATGCTGTATCCGGGGCGGGTATCTGTATGTGCCTGCCTATGACAAGAAGGGGATCTATAAGATCAGCCTTTCCAACTCCACGGATGTGACGCTGATCGAGTTCGGTTTTACGTCCAAGTGGAAGCCCTTGTGCGAGACCGGATCCTGCGAGCTGTACCTGACGCTCATCGGGGATCTGATCATCGGTGGGGATTTCCAGATCACGGCGGAGGACACAGTGATCCGGACTCAGGGAAACGTAAGGCTCAACAATGCCGCAACGCCCTTGTTCCAGTACAAGAATTTCCTGATCGGCTGGGGCGGCAGCTATGGGAATGAGTACCGGACGGCTTATCTCCTGACGCCGTACCTGGCGTCCATCAACAACCTTTCCTCAGCGGTGGTGAAGACCGTGGATAAAACCATGAAGATCACCTACACGCTGACGGAACAACCCGATCCCGTGCCGTAAGGGAAAAAACTGTCCTGAAAAGGGCAGGCGGCACTTTATATAGAGAAACTGACTGGCAGGCGCTCTTTTGGGGCGTCTTTTCTTATGGGAAAGAGAGGAACAAAAGCAATGAAAGAATTTTGGAACATGATCCAGATGGTATTTGCCGCGGTGGGCGGCTGGCTGGGGTATTACCTGGGCGGATGTGACGGCCTGCTGCTGGCTTTGGTAGCTTTCTCGGCGGCGGATTACCTGACCGGCGTGATGTGCGCGGTCAGCGACCGGAAGCTGTCCAGCAATGTGGGTTTTAAGGGCATCTGCAGGAAGGTGCTGATCTTCCTTCTGGTGGGGATCGCCAATATCCTGGATGTCCATGTCATCGGCACCGGTTCGGTGCTGCGGACGGCGGTGATCTTTTTCTATATTTCCAATGAGGGCGTGAGCCTTTTGGAGAACGCGGCGCACCTGGGGCTCCCGGTGCCGGAGAAGATCAAGGCGGTGCTGGAGCAGCTCCATGACCGGGCGGAAAAAACAGAAACGGAGGAGAAATGAGATGAAATTAGTACAGAGTATCTTAACGAAGAATCCCTGTTATACGGCGGGGAGGAAGATCACGGTGAAGGGGCTGATGCTCCATTCGGTGGGCTGTCCCCAGCCCAAGGCGTCTGTGTTTATCAGTTCCTGGAACAGCTCGTCCTATGATAATGCCTGTGTGCATGGGTTTATTGACGGGAATGACGGGACGGTGTACCAGACCCTGCCCTGGAACCACAGGGGATGGCACTGCGGATCCGGCAGCAAAGGCAGCGGGAACAATACCCATATCGGGGTGGAGATGTGCGAGCCTGTCTGCATCCGGTATACGTCCGGGTCAAACTTTACCTGTTCTGATCTGGCGGCGGCAAGGGCAGTGGCGAAGCGTACTTACGAGGCGGCAGTGGAATTGTTTGCTTACCTGTGCAAACAATACAATCTGAACCCAGCCGCGGACGGCGTAATCATCAGCCATAGGGAAGGACACAGCCGGGGGATCGCTTCCAACCATGGGGATCCGGAGCATCTGTGGAAGGGGCTTGGCCTGGGCTATACCATGGACGGGTTCCGGAAGGATGTGAAGGCGGCTATGGGGGGAGCTGGGACAACGGAGCCGGAGAACGGCGGATGGTTTCGGGTCAGGAAGTCCTGGACAGACGCAAAGTCCCAGAAAGGGGCGTTCAAAGTGCTTGCCAATGCCAGAAAGTGCGCGGATGAGAATCCGGGGTATTCGGTATACGATGAGTCTGGGAAAGCTGTCTATGGAAGCCAGGGATCCGGAGGCGGATTTTCCCCGTATCTGGTGCAGGTGTCCATCACGGATCTGAATATCCGGAAAGGTCCGGGGACGAATTACGGGAAGACCGGGAAGTATACCGGGAAAGGCGTTTTTACCATTGTGGAGGAAACGGACGGACAGGGGGCTTCCCGTTGGGGCAAGCTGAAATCCGGCGCAGGGTGGATCTCGCTGGATTACGCCCGCAGGATTTAATATCTTCTCTGATAGCTTGCTGACAAGTGAATAGGAAAGGTTAGAATATGGCCTGTCGTTATCTGCTGAAGTATACGCAGATGGCGGCAGGCCTTTTCTTTTTTCGGAAATCAAAAAATCGGGCAGGAAAACTCCTTTGAGCAGAAGAAGGAGGTGTCTGCCTTTGAAAAAAGTAGAAGTGGTGGATACGGGCCGCCTGACGGAGAAAGAGGCGAGGATGAATATGGAAAAATGCGCGGAATTTCTGGCGCGGATGATCCAGAAATACGGAAATGAGATCCTGGCGGAACTGGGAGCCGCAAAAGGGCAGGAAAACAGGGAACATGACGGGGATGCCGGCGCCTATTAGGGATGCCGGCTCTTTTTTGGGAGTCCCGCATAAAAAAGAGGGCGGATCCCTATGAATTTTGTGCGCTGACAGAAATGAAGGAACACGATACATTATAGGTACAGGCAGCCGTGTGACAACGGGAATACGAAAAGGGGGAGAGAATTTGAAGCAAAAAAAATGTTATATTTACACCCGTGTTTCCACTGCCGCCCAGACAGAAGGATACAGCCTGGACGCCCAGCAGAAGCGGCTGAAAGATTTTGCTGAATATAAAGGGCTGGAAATTGCCGGAGAGTATTGTGACGCTGGAAAATCTGGACACAGCATCAAGGGCAGGCCTGCATTTATGGAGATGATGGATGATATTACCAGTGGGAAGGATGATATTTCCTTTGTCCTGGTATTTAAATTTTCCAGGTTTGGGCGTAATGCGGCGGATGTGCTGAAATCAATGCAGACGCTGATGGATTATGATATCGACCTGATCTGTGTGGAGGACAGCATTGACAGTTCCACCCAGGGTGGTAGGCTGACCTTGGCGATCCTTTCAGCTGTGGCGGAGATTGAGCGGGAGAATATCCGGATCCAGTTCATGTCCGGGAAGATGCAGAAGGTGCTGCAGGGCGGATGGGCAGGCGGGCCGATTCCGTATGGATACCGGAGCAGGGAGGGAGAATTGGTGATAGAGCCTTCAGAAGCAGAGGTCATCCGTCTGATCTATGAAAAGTATCTGGAACCGCCGATGAAGCTGAACGGTGTTGTCCGCTGGCTGAATAGCCATGGATACCAGCGTATTTCCCAGGAAACTATCCGTCCCTTCAATAGTGATTTTGTATCCCGTATCTTGAACAATCCTTTTTATTGCGGGAAGATCGTTTATTACCGCAGAGCGAATAAGGGAAGCTCGGATCCAAAGCAGGAGATTGTGGTCCAGGGGAAACATGAGGCTATTGTGACAGAGAAGATTTGGGAACAGGCTCAGGAAAAACGGGGACAGTTGGTCAGGGTAAAAGGGAAACGGGATGAAGAGGATCGGATTAGCTTGCTGTCAGGATTGGTAAAATGTCCAGTCTGCGGGGGCGGGCTTATCAGTAAGAAGAATAAAAGTTTGAACCATAACTATGGGGGATATTATAAAACCGTTTATTCCTATGGGTGCAGAAATTACAGGACATCGGAAGGGCGTGTGTGCAGCTTTTGCCATACCTATAACCAGGAAAGGCTGGATGCGGCCGTGATGGAAGTTATCCAGAAGGTTACCGGGACGGAGGAATTCCGGACGGCTTTTGCCAGGACAGTCGGGAATCAGATGTCTGAGGAAGCGGTGGAAACACAGCTGAAGATGCTCCGGAAAGAGATGCATCACCAGGAGCATGTGAAATATAAATTGGGGATGGAGCTGGACCATCTGGACGTGCTGGCAGAAAGTTATGATCAGCAATATGAAAAATTACAGGCAGAGGTGGACGCGGCATATGACAGGATCGGTCGGATCGAGGATAAGATAGAGAAGCTAAAGCATAAACTGCTGAGGATGAAGCAGGGCATCCATTCCTCTGATAATATCTGCCTGATCCTGAATCATTTTGACAGACTGTATGAAAAAATGAACTATGAAGAGCGCCGGACGCTGTGCCGGCAGTTTATCCAGAGGATTGAAGTATTTCCGGAAAAAGGGGATGACAAGAGGATCCTGAAAAGTATTACTTTCCGTTTCCCCGTTTATTTTGATCTGGGCGGGAATCAGGAAGAGGATGATGAGGATACCCCGGATGAGATGGTAGTCTTTACGCTGGACTGTTCCCGTCTTCCGGTAACGGCGGCAGAGTCCAAAGCCACTTATGCGGAGATAAAAGCCCACGTTCTGAGGATACATGGATTAAAGGTTTCCAGTTTGTATATTGCCCAGGTAAAGCGGAAATATGGCATCGAGATGGGGACAGCTTACAATAAGCCGGAGAAAAATAAGAATCATATCCCGAGATGTCCGAAGGAAAAAGAACTGGCAATCCTGGACGCATTGAAAACTTACCGGATGATACCGGAATCAACAGAATATTTTGAGGAGGCGGCAGAGTGAGAAAACAGAAATGTTATATTTATATGAGGGTGTCCACGGCCATGCAGGTAGAGGGTTATAGCCTTGAGGCACAGAAAGACCGGCTGACGAAATTTGCCCAGTTCCAGGATATGGAGATTGTCCGGGAATACTGTGACGCCGGAAAATCTGGAAAGAATATCACCGGCAGGCCGGAATTTTCCCGGATGCTCCAGGATGTGGCGGAGGAGAAGGACGGCGTTTCCTATATTCTGGTCTTTAAACTCTCACGGTTTGGGCGCAATGCGGCGGATGTGCTCAACTCACTCCAATATATCCAGGATTACGGAGTGAATCTGATCTGCGTGGAGGATGGCATTGACTCTTCCAAAGATTCCGGCAAGCTGACCATTACAGTCCTGTCAGCGGTGGCGGAGATTGAAAGAGAGAATATCCTGGTTCAGACTATGGAAGGCCGGAAACAGAAGGCCAGGGAGGGAAAGTGGAATGGCGGGCAGGCGCCTTTTGGATATGAACTGGATTCAAAAAACAGTACGTTGATTGTGAACCCGGAGGAAGCGGAGATTGTCCGGATCATCTTTGACCAGTTTACCCGGACGGAGGCCGGAGCTGATTCCATCTGTAAATATCTGAACCAGCATGGATATACAAAGAAGCGGCTCCGGGATCAGGAGGTCAGTTACTTTTCCAGAAGCACGATTCTGAAGATACTGGATAATCCGGTTTATGTAGGGAAGATTGCTTACGGGAAAAATAAGACGGAAAAGGTGAAGGGAACAAGGGATCAATATTGCCGGGTGAAGCAGGATGAGTATCTTTTGGCGGATGGATTGCACGATGCGATCATCGATGAGGAAACTTGGGAAGCCGCCAAAGAGAAACGGAAGCGGACGGGTGTCAGATGGGTTAAGACTCACAGCCTGGATCATGAGCATATCTTATCGGGGCTGATTAAATGTCCGCTCTGCGGGGGTGGCATGAGCGGTACCGTGCAGAGAAGGAAAAATAAAAAGACTGGGGAATATAAAGATACATTTTACTACCGCTGCCATCACCGGAAACGAGTTGACGGGCATATCTGTGATTATAAGCCTATGCTTAATCAGAAAGTCTTCAATGCAGAGATTGAGGAATTTATCCGGTATATGGCGGGAGGGGAGAAGTTCAAGGAATTCCTGATGGAAAAACTGGAAGAAAAGGTGGATGTTTCTTCTTTGGAGGAAGAAAAAAAGCAGCTTGCCGGTCAGCTCCAACAGGCTCAGGGATCCAGAAAGAAACTGGTACAGATGCTGGAACGTCTGGATCCGGGCGATAAGCATTATGACAGGAAGTACCAGGATATGCAGGAGCGGATGGATAATCTTTATGACCGAATTGCAGAACTGGAAGAAGCAATTACTGATGTGGAGACAAAGATCGGGGCTTCATATGGAAAACAAGTCACAGGGAAAAAGATATACCAATTTCTTCTGGATTTTGATATATTATATGGTAAAATGACGGATCTGGAAAAAAAGGAGTTCATGAGGACATTTATTGAATCCATTGAACTGGATCCGGATGAAAAAGATATGGGACGCATTATCAAGCATATTGATCTGACGTTTCCAGTATACTACGATGGACAGGAAGGCGACCGAATTCGTATGCCCAAAGAAAACACAGTCGAGACGGTTGTCTTACTTTCCAAGGGCACTGAGCAAAGTGGAACGGAGAATGGCCGACAGCAGAAAAGTGAAGGTGGACTTCTCCCTGGAGGATATGGATTTATCTGAATTCAAGGGAAAAGCAACTTATGAGTAGATAAAGACATATGTACTGGAGGAGACAGGACTTAAGGTTTCTTCACTGTATATCGCACAGATTAAGAAGAAGTGTGGACTAGATGTCGGTGAGAATTTTAATCTGGCTAAATCAGAGAACACGAGACAGCCACAGTGTACACCAGAGAAGGAAGATGCAATTATGCAGGCGTTTAGACATTTTGGAATCATATAGATTGTGGATAAGCAGCATCATGTGTTAAAAATATAGTAAAGTATGGGAAAAAGGACATTCCAGAACTGTAGATTTTACAGGTCAGGGGATGTCTTTTTTGGCTGCCTTGGAGTGTCTAAAGGACAATGTAATGATACTGAGGGTATTAAGACTTATTAAAATTATACTTATCTTATCTAATCTAAAGATAAGGATGGATGGGATAATTACTAAGATTGAAGAATTTGCTTTTTCAAGATATACTTTTTGTAACAGATAGCGATAAATTATTCAATTTACTGATAGAAAAGATTGATAAATACGCAATTGCAATGGGAGAGTGACTGGTGGCTTCTCTGCAACAGTCTTCACAAGGAGAATAAGCATTTTTATAATGGGCAGAGGAAGTTATCACCTTTTATGAAAAATGCGGTATAAGCTACAATATAAAAGCAAAAACATAAACATAAACGAAAGAACGAGGTAAATAACTGTGGCATTACTACAAGATTTAATAAAATAAATTGATGATGAGACGGTTAGACAGCGAATTACGATGGAGGTGGGAAGCTTACCGAGCAGAAAAAGTTCGATCTGGTCTTTGAGGAGCATCTGCTGGAATTCATTTTTGAAGTCTGTGAAAGTGACTCTAACTACTGGAAAATCAAGGTATGAAACAAGAAAACTGTGCTTTGAAATGTAACCACGCAAACAGATATAAAATATTATAAACCATTGAAAAATGACAACAGCTAAGATATAATTGAATATGGACAATGATGCCTTAAAGGAGCGAGGAGACTATGACTGTGAATGTAAAAGAAGAAAACTGGGTAGGTACAAAAGAAGCAGCAGAATTCCTGGGGGTTAAGCCAGCCACAATTCGCGACTGGATTCGTAAGGGCAAAGATATTCCAAGAATGAAGATCGGCAAGGCGTGGAAATTTAAGTATTCAGAACTTGAGGAATGGGCACGTAGTGGTAGAGCTGCCGATAAATAATGCTTATAAAATATAGGCACTACAGGAGGAAAACATAATGAATAAACATCAACTTGCATCAACGATTTGGGAATCAGCTAATCAGATGCGGTCAAAGATAGAGGCTAATGAGTATAAGGATTTCATCCTTGGCTTCATCTTCTACAAATATTTGTCGGAGCGTGAGCTGGATCTGTTTCAAAAGGAAAAGCTCAGTGAAGATGAAATCAAGAAGGTTGACGAAAAGGACGTCAAGTATGCGAAACACGTGCGGGAGACACTTGGGTATTTTATTGCCTATGACAATCTGTTCTCAACATGGTTGGCAAAGGGAAATGATTTTGATGTGAAGGATGTCAGGGATGCACTGTCCGACTTCGATCAAAATATTGATGAGGTTTACAAGAAGGTATTTGAGAAAATCTTCAATACTCTTCAGACTGGTTTGTCGAAGTTGGGAGAGACCTCCGGCTCGCAGACAAAGGCGGTGAAGAAGCTCCTGAAGCTGATCAAGAAGATTCCGATGGATGGCAAGCAGGATTACGATGTTCTTGGCTTCATCTATGAGTATCTGATCAGCAATTTTGCAGCAAATGCTGGAAAGAAAGCGGGAGAGTTCTATACACCGCATGAGGTATCTGTGCTGATGTCCGAGATCGTGGCAGAGCACCTTAAAGATAGGAAGCAGATCAAAATATATGATCCTACATCTGGTTCTGGGTCGCTATTAATAAACATCGGCAGATCGGCTGCAAAATATATTAGCGGTGATGGAAAGATTGATTATTACGCGCAGGAACTGAAAGAGAATACATTCAACCTGACCAGGATGAATTTAGTCATGAGAGGAATCAAGCCTGCCAATATCAATGTGAGAAACGGAGATACGCTGGAGGACGACTGGCCTTTCTTTGAAGAGAACAAGAAAGAGACTACTTATAAGCTTGTGAGGGTGGATGCCGTGGTCAGCAATCCTCCTTATTCACAGAAGTGGGATCCGAAGGACAAAGAGTTCGATCCAAGATATAAGGATTTCGGCGTTGCACCAAAGGCCAAGGCGGATTTTGCATTCTTGCTCCATGATCTCTATCACCTGGAAGATGACGGTATCATGACCATCGTCCTTCCTCATGGTGTACTTTTTCGTGGCGGTGAAGAGGCAAAAATCCGCGAGAACCTGATCGAGAAAAACCGTATTGATGCAATTATCGGATTACCGGAGAACATATTTTTTGGAACCAATATTGCGACAATCATTATGGTCTTGAAAAAAAATAGACCGAGTTCAGACGTTCTTATCATTGATGCGTCCAAGGGTTTTGAAAAATCCGGGAAGAATAACAAGCTTAGGGCTTCTGATATTAAGAAGATAGTAGATACCGTAAAATACAGAACGGAGATTGATAAATATTCCGTATTGGTTTCAAAAGAAACTGTAAAGGAAAATGAGTATAACCTAAATATCACCAGGTATGTTGATTCTACGGATGATCCGGAGAAATGGGATATCCGCGCAACGATGTTTGGTGGTATTCCGGTAAGTGAGGTCGATGCATTTGAGAAATACTGGGAGGCGTTTCCAGGACTTAGAGATGCATTATTTAAAGAGGTGTCTGCGGGATATCTTCAGCCAAGGACAAAGGATATCAAGGGTACAATAGATTCTTTTGAGTCAGTTGAAGCATACAGGGTTACATTTACAAAAGCATTCGTCGGCTTTTATGAGACGCTTAAGGAAGACTTGATCGACGGCATACTGGATGTTTCAGCTGAACAGGAGAAAGAAAAGATTACTGAAGATATTTTTGGCAGGATTGATCGGGTTAAGTTGGCGGATCGATATGTTGCCTATCAGGTGTTTGCGAAATACTGGGATATTATCTCTGCGGATATAGAGATGCTTCAGACAGAAGGGTTCCAGGTCATTACTCAGGTAGATCCGAATATGGTAATCAAGAAAAACAACAAGAATGATGACGATGATGAAGTGACGGAAGTACAGGATGGATGGAAGGGGCATATCTTGCCATTTGAACTTGTACAAGAAATACTCATGCCGGATGAGATTGAAGCAATACGGGTTTTGGAAGAACGCTTGTCAGAGATTGCCGAGGAGTATATGGAGATTATTGATTCCCTCGATGAGGATGAAAAACAGGGCAGTTTCTTAAATGACAGTAATGATGCGTTTGTTTCCAAGGAATTAAAATCAGCCTGTGATGAGATTCTTCAGGAAGTGGAAAGCGATGAGATAAATGCGTTAAACAAATATATGTCGCTGTCAAAGAAGGAAGCACTCACTTTTATGAAATCGTGTAGTGATGCAGACTGGAACCATATAGAGAAAAACAAAGACGGAAGCTGTAAAAAACCTTCTCTGACAAGCAGGATTCAGCAGCTTAAAATGGAATTTGAGTTCCCTGAAGAATCATTAGATGGTAAATTATTGTCGGCACTTAGGCTAATGGACGAGGAAAGCTCTGTTAAGAAGGATATGAAGCAGAAAAAGGAAAACCTTCATATTAAAACAAAAGAGGTCATAGAAGGACTCTCTGAGGAAGAGGCACTGAAAATAGTGGAGCAGAAATGGATCGCGCCGTTAGTGAAAGATTTGGAAGATATTTCATCTGCCATAATAATTGATGTTATTGGGAAGATGGAATATCTGGCGGAGAAATATGCCACTACTATGCATGATCTTCAAAATGAGAATATATCTATAAAAAATAGTCTAGCCAGCCTTATTGGCTCATTAGCTGCAAACGGATCTGACAAGGAAGGACTTCAAGAATTTAAACTGATTTTGGGAGGACAAGTGTGATGAAAGAAAATAGACAAAGCCCCGAAATCAGGATGGAGGGATTTGAGGACGATTGGATTTACAACAATCTTAGAAAACTGGCGATTTTTAATCCTAAAACAGAACCGCCTGAAGAGTTCGAGTATGTGGATCTGGAATCTGTAGTCGGGACTGAAATGATGTATCATCGTAAGGAGAAAAGAGATACTGCTCCATCGCGAGCTCAACGAGTGGCGCAATATGGGGATTTATTCTATCAAACAGTTAGACCATATCAGAAAAATAATTACTTGTTTGAAAAAGAGGAATGCTATGTGTTTTCAACGGGATATGCACAAATTCGTCCTTTTGCAGCAGATGGGTATTTTCTGCTCAGTCTTGTTCAAAACAATAGTTTTGTTAAAAAGGTATTAGATAACTGTACAGGTACAAGCTATCCGGCTATCAATGCAAATGACCTGGCAGATATTAAGATTCATTATCCGGTTAACTACTCGGAACAAGAGCGAATCGGATGTTGGTTCAGAAATATAGATCTATTTATTTCGCTGCATAACAAGGAAATTAAACGATTAGAGTGCTTGCGCAAAGCTATGCTCGAGAAAATGTTTCCACAGAACGGCGCAGATGTTCCTGCCGTCAGATTTGGCCAGTATAAAGAACCGTGGAGACTCTGCCAGTTTTCTGAAATCTTTAAGGAGCGGCATATCATTGATACGATATCCGATGAGTATCCGCAATTGGCGTTTACCATCGAAGAAGGCGTAATCAGACCGGAGGATAAGAAGACTAACAAGCGAGATTTCCTTATTATCGACAAGGCAAATAAAAAGTATTTACAGACGGAATATGATGACATCATCTATAACCCGGCAAATGTGATTTATGGAGCCATTCATCGGAACGCTCTGGGCAAGGGCTGTGTATCTCCGATATACAAGATTTTTTACACAGATCAGGATTCGACCTTTATGGAGTGTATCGTAAGACATCCGCGCTTCATCAAGGAAATATCACGGAGTATGGAGGGCACAGTCAAGAAGCTCAGGACATTGAAGCCGAAAGCATTTCTGGAAAAGAGGGCCTATATTGCGCCGACAATAGAGGAACAACAGCAAATCGGTGAATATTTCCGTCAGATGGATCGACTTATCGAGATTGAGAAGGAAAAGCTGGAGAAGATAAAGCATATAAAGAGTGCGTGCATGGAGAAAATGTTTGTGTAGAAGGAGGTGCCGGACGTGATTTTTGATAAAGAGAGCGATTTTGAAGAAGCCGTCATAGGCGTCTTGATAGAGCGTGGCTGGGAATCGGAAGTAATCCGTCATCCATCGGAGGCGGATCTGCTTAAAAACTGGGCGGATATTCTGTTCAATAATAATAGGCAGCGAAACTGCTTGAATGAATGTCCGTTGACGGATGGCGAGATGCAGCAGATCATGGAGCAGATCATCAATTTGCGTACTCCGTTGAAGCTGAATAGCTTTATCAATGGTCGGAGCGTGTCTGTTATCAGAGACAATCCGGATGATGAGCTGCACTTTGGGAAGGAAGTCAGTCTGAAGATATATGACCGTCAGGAAATTGCCTACGGCGAAAGTAGATACCAGATTGTACAGCAGCCACATTTCAACACAAAGTCTCCGATATTGAATGATAGACGAGGGGATCTAATGCTCTTGATCAACGGTATGCCAGTCATTCATATCGAACTAAAGAGAAGCAATATTCCTGTGAGTGATGCGTATAACCAGATCATAAAGTATTCGCATGAGGGTGTGTTCCGGGGCATTTTTTCTCTGATTCAGGTATTTGTTGCGATGGAGCCGGAAGAGGCTGTATATTTCGCAAATCCGGGAGAGGATGGTGTTTTTAATCCGGCGTTCTTTTTTCATTGGGCAGACTTTGACAACGTGCCAATCAATGAATGGGACAAGGTTACGGCAGGACTTCTGAATATTCCTATGGCACATATGCTGATCGGATTTTATACGATTGCTGATACAGATGATAATCTGCTTAAGGTTATGAGAAGTTATCAGTATTATGCTGCAATCGGTATCGCTGATCGGGTGACGAAGAGAAACTGGAAAGAGGACACGCCGGAGACACAGCGGGGCGGTCATGTATGGCATACAACAGGTAGCGGAAAGACGATGACAAGTTTCAAATCTGCTCAGTTGATTGCCAGTTCCCATGATGCGGATAAAGTTATATTCCTTGTGGACAGGAAAGAACTGGGTATCCAGTCGCTCAAAGAGTACAGGTCATTTGCTACAGAAACCGAGAGCATACAAGCTACGGAAAATACAGATATTCTGATATCAAAGCTAAAAAGCGATGATCATGATAATACGCTTATTGTTACATCCATCCAAAAACTCAGCAATATTTCAGAGGATATGGAGGGGTTAAAGGATGCAGATCTTAAAAAGATCAGATCTAAGAGGCTGGTCATAATCATTGACGAATGCCACCGATCTACTTTCGGTGACATGTTAACGACGATAAAGGATACCTTCAAACATTCTATTATTTTTGGATTCACTGGTACGCCGATTCAGGACGTCAATATCAAAAAAGACAGCACGACCACAACCATATTCGGCAGCGAAATCCATAGATATACACTTGCGGATGGCATCCGAGATAAGAATGTCCTTGGCTTTGATCCTTATATGGTCAAGATATATGACGATGATGAGCTCCGCCAGAAGGTGGCCTTGGAAAAAGCTAAGGCTGATACAGTAGAAGATGTTATGAAGGATGAAAAGAAAAAGAAGGTCTTCTACAAATGGATGGACTCCTCCCAGGTGAAAATGTATGGGAAGAAGGTTGGTAACAAGTGGGTAAAAGGCATTGAGGATTTTATTCCAAATGAGCAGTATAAGACGGACGAGTACGTAATGGGGGTTATTTCGGATATTAAGAAGAAGTGGCTCATATATAGCCGTGGTGGAAAGTTCCATGCTATATTTGCAACATCCAGCATTCCTGAAGCGGTAAGGTATTGGCGGTTGATGAAGAAAGAAATGCCGGAGCTTATGATAACGGCAATGTTTGATCCTACTATCGATAACGAAG
>OLRY01000802.1_pt1 | contig 36766 bp, 32 predicted proteins | sample 1672541 | NCBI WGS metagenome assembly OLRY01 (sample SAMEA3136697, study PRJEB25190) | human gut metagenome | biome: human gut; feature: human-associated habitat; material: faeces | place: Austria | collected 2013 | reverse complement strand
ACCAGAAATTTGAGATAGAAGAAAAAGTGATGTCGGAGCGAGTAAAAATGCCGAATAGGCATTTTCTACGAAGCGACTATCTTCACTTTTTCTTCTATCTCAAATTTTTGGTTTTCGTTTCTTTAGTCCCTCAAATTAGTAGTTATTGCACTGTTCATGAGTATAGGCTATAATAGCAATATAGATAAAACAGTGAAGGAAATAGAGGATAAAATATGGCAGCGATTAATAATGATTGGGCGGAGGCGCTCAAAGAAGAATATAAGAAACCGTATTACAGGGAACTTTATAAAAAGGTGAATGAGGAATATCAGACACATGAAATTTTTCCTCCGTCTGATGAGATATTCAGTGCGTTTCATTTGACACCGTTAAAGGATGTTAAGGTTGTGATCCTTGGACAGGATCCGTACCATAATAACGGGCAGGCACATGGATTAAGCTTTTCTGTAAAGCCGGGGGTAGATATTCCGCCATCATTGGTTAATATTTATAAGGAACTTCATGATGACCTTGGTTGTTATATTCCGAATAATGGGTATTTGGTAAAGTGGGCAGAGCAAGGTGTCCTTTTATTAAATACGGTTCTTACTGTTCGGGCGCATCAGGCGAATTCTCATAGAGGAATTGGATGGGAAGAGTTTACGGATGCAGCGATACGTGTACTTAATGCACAGGATCGGCCAATTGTATTTTTGCTTTGGGGAAGACCGGCACAGAATAAAAAGCCGATGCTTACGAATCCAAATCATTTGATTTTAGAGGCACCACATCCAAGTCCATTGTCTGCTTATCGTGGATTTTTTGGATGCAGGCATTTTAGTCAGGCAAATGAATTCCTACGTTTTCATGAGCTTGAACCAATCGATTGGCAGATAGAGAATATTTAGATTCTCGGAAGGTATAAAAGTATTTTAAAACTTTTTAAAGAAAGATAAGAAGGGGAGAGGATAAGGATGAAAGTTTTATTTGTAGAGTATCCAAAGTGTTCCACATGTAAGAAAGCAGGTAAGTGGCTGAAAGATCATGATGTGGAGTTTGATGACAGACATATTGTAGAAGAGAATCCAACTGCGGAAGAGTTAAAGGAATGGCATGCGAAAAGTGGTCTTCCATTAAAGCGTTTCTTCAATACAAGTGGACAGGTTTATCGTAATAATGGAATAAAGGATAAACTGCCTGGAATGAGTGAAGAAGAGCAGTATGCGTTACTGGCAACAGATGGTATGCTTGTGAAACGACCAATCGTTGTAGGTGAAGATTTTGTTTTGGTTGGGTTTAAAGAAAAAGAATGGAAAGAGAAGTTGTAAAGACTTTGGGATGGGGAAATGGAGTTACGTCAGATAGAGTTTTTTTTACAGTTATATAAAGATAGAAATGTTACTGTTGCGAGTCAGAATCTATATATTTCGCAGCAGGGAATGAGTAAGTCAATCGCCAATTTGGAAAAGGAGATTGGCTTTCCGCTTTTTAAGCGTTCTGTATCGGGTGTAGAACCGACTGTAGAAGCGCGAGAATTACACATTTATTTTAGAACCGTTATGGAAAGCTATACAGCACTTTGGAAAAAAGTGAGAGAGTTAAAGCGAAAAGAGGAGGGAACATTAAGTATTGTATGGCCGGAATTTTTTGCAATGTCTTGTGAAAAGGAAGTGCCTGCGATATCTGCAAATAATCCAGAGATTGTACCCAAAATAACACCCATAGCTAATGCCATATATGCATTACCAGTTGTAGCGTAGGACTGAACAGCAGCTTCTGCCGCAATGATAACGATATGGTGACATCCAAAGAATGGCTGACCGGCAACAGCAAAAGTTAAACCAAAAGCTACAAGACCGAAAATAAGACGAACTAAAATCGCGGAACAGAAAACTGTGATTCCAGGCGCGTCTGTGATAACACGAGGGGAAATAGTTCCTGCAAATAAGTTAGCGATAACGAGTTCTTTGAATAAATATCCGATTACACCGAAAACACCATCGACAAGAAGAACGTCTGGTTCATTTAAGCCGGCAAGTGCAGATACAATGTCGGCACCATTCTCGGAAACACCTTTTTTCTTAGCATATGCAGCAGCACCAACGATTGAAAATACACCTGTCATAATAAAAGCCGGAACACCTCCGATTGCAGCGGCAAAAACGCCTCCACCGAAAGCAGCAATTAATCCCAAAATACTCATAATCTTCTCATCCTTAGAACTATTATGTACTCTCGGAGTCTTTCTTGCACTTGCTTTTGTGGCTGATTTTCCGCCAGTTGCACCCGAATTTCATCAACGTACGCACCGCGTACGCCTCAAAAATTTAGGCACAACTGACAAAAAATCTTCTCACGAAATCAAGCACAAAAAGATTCCGAGAGTACATTTATTGTATGTATTGGTTTTCACTGAGCTTAAGATTATGATAACATTCTTAAGAAAATTGTAAAAACAACTCGTATTTTGAAAGATAAACTAAAAGTTGTGACGGCTTAGCTTTCCGGTGCTTCAAAACTTCTATCTAATGTAATAATACACTCTACATTTCCATCCATTTCGTGAAGAAGAGATACAAGCTGATGCATCACGCGGTTTGCATCTTTTTCAGAATAAGAATCAGGAATCACCAGATCAAAAATGAGATTTCGTTGTTCATTTTCTTTTAAAACACGAAAATCATGAAAATTCAATTCAGGATCAAGCGCATGAACAATGCGGGAAGTCTTCTCTCGAAGAGAAAGAACTTCTTCATCACGCATTTCGACAGGATCCATATGGATCACAAGAAGAATATTCAAATCTTTTTTTACATCTCGTTCAATCTTATCAATAATTTCATGCGATACGTCAATATTAATATCATTCGGAACTTCGGCATGAATGGTAGCCATGCTTCGATTCGGACCATAGTTATGGACGATCAGATCGTGCGTTCCGACAATTCCATCATAAGATTCTACGATATCTGTAATCTTCTGATAAAGTTCCGCAGGGACACGCTCACCGATTAAAGGTTCTAACGTATCCTTTGCAATAGAGATACCGGACCAGATAACAATAGCAGATACAATGAGGCCGGCAATCGCATCGACATTAATGGATGTAAAGTGGCAGATAATAATCGAAAGTACAGTAGCACTCGTTGTGATAACATCTCCGAGAGAATCCGCTGCAGTTGCAAGCATAACTTTAGAATCAATTCTTTTACCAAGTTTATTATTAAAAAATGCCATCCATAACTTTACAAGGATTGATAAAATAAGGATAACAAATGGTACAAGATCAAAACTGATTTCTTCTGGATGCAGTATCTTAGAAATCGAACTTTTAAAGAAAGTAAATCCAACTTCAATAACAAGAAATGAAACAATTAAAGCCGCAATATACTCAATTCTTCCATGCCCAAAAGGATGCTCTGCATCTGCGGGTTTCCCGGCCATTTTCACCCCGATAAAGCTGATAATAGACGAAGCAGCATCGGATAAGTTATTAAAAGCATCTGCGGTAACAGCAAGAGAACTTAGAATAAGTCCGATCGTAAGCTTTACGGAAAACAACAAAACATTACAAAAAATCCCAACAACGCTGGCAAGCATACCATAGCGAGTCCGGACTTCTGTACTTTCAATATTGGTACTGTCTTTTATAAATTTGTTTACAAGAAAATCTGTCATAAATATCCCCCTAGTTGTAACTGTAATATTTACTCCACTATAACAGTTTATGAAAAAAACTGCAAGCTAATCTTTGGAAGGTATATCTAATTATGTTTAGGAATAGAAAATCAAAACCGATCAATATTAAATTAATTTAAAATGCTTTAAGGCATTCCTGATTCCATCCCTGTCAATCGGGGTTGTAACATAGGAGGTGTTTCTAAGCACTTCAGGATAGGCATTCCCCATAGCAATACTATTCTTTACATGAGTGAGCATAGAAAGATCATTTGTACTATCACCAAATACATAGCAGTCATCTAAAGATGCTTTAAGATGCTTTACAATGAAATCGATACCACTTGCCTTAGAACATCCTTTAGGAACAATCTCTTCGAATCCGTAAGGATGCATTTCCTCTCTTATTATAAAGTCAAAGTTATCTTTTAGCTTTGTGTGAAATAAATCAATATCACTGTTTGTGTCTGTTAAAATAATGAACTTGTCAAAAGCTAAAACAGGGTCGTCAAGAAAACGAATGGGATGTTCAAGATTTGTCTTTGCATAAGAATTACGAATAGTGATAATTGGTGCAAAGACTTCTGCATCATTTTTTACCTGAAAATAGCAAGAATTTCGGCCTTCGCATACGGCCTGAATTTTACATTCTGTTAAAATATCATCTAAACTGCGTTTTAAAGAATCATCAAGATCATAATGATAAAGAGTTTCTCCATGAAAGATTACTTCTGTACCACAACCGCATACATAACCATCAAAAGGAAATTCCTTAATTGCTTCTGGCATAAATCCGTATGTGCGTCCACTGTTGATGAAAATATAATGTCCATTTGCCTGTGCCTGCTTTAAAGCTTCTATAGCGCTGTCAGGAATATATCCGGGGATGCCTCCGGCAAGCAGTGTACCGTCAATATCAAAAAATAAAAGTTTTCTATTCATAAAAAATCCTTTCTTATATTTTGCGGGACCCAAAGTCAAATACCTTATCGTGCAAGAATGAACGGAGTTTTGAACTTTTGACCCAAACATCATGAAATGAAAAGCTTTCAGAAGCAATTTTCTGAAAACGAACGAAAATAATTATAGCATATATTTTATCAGAAGGGAAATGAGAGAAAGTTGGAGATTGATTTAGTTGGAAAATATAAAAAAATATGTTATCATGTTAAAAATAGAAATAGATAGAACTATGAGAAAGGATGAAGTACAATGGCAAACCCAATTGTTACAATTACGATGGAAAATGGAGATGTAATCAAGGCGGAATTATATCCACAGATTGCTCCAAACACAGTGAATAACTTTATTTCATTAATTAATAAGGGATTTTATGATGGACTGATTTTCCATCGTGTTATTAAAGGATTTATGATTCAGGGAGGATGCCCTCTTGGAAACGGAACCGGCAATCCGGGATACAGTATTAAAGGAGAATTCTCTAATAACGGATTTACAAATCAGTTAAAGCACGAAGCAGGTGTACTTTCCATGGCTCGTTCCATGATGCCAAACTCCGCAGGCTCCCAGTTCTTTATCATGCATAAGGCAGCTCCACATCTTGATGGAGAATATGCCGCATTTGGTAAAGTAATTGAAGGAATGGATGTTGTAGATAAGATTGCATCTGTGAAGACATTTATGGATTCTCCATACGAAAAACAGGTAATGGCATCCGTAACTGTAGATACACAGGGAGAAGAATATCCAGAACCAGAAAAAATAGAAAAATAAACATTCTGTGTTTGACTTTCAATAGAAGAAATTGACTGAACCAGAAAAAGTACAGACTTCGTATCTGTACTTTTTCTGGTTCATTTTTTGTTAAATTAAATTCAAGTCGAGCAGCCGCGAGACTTGGCGCGTGATTCTGGTCAGCGTAAGCTGACATATTCTTTACAGAATCACTGCGCATCCTCGCGGAGCGTTTATCTCAGTCGGAGATTGGACTCCCACTGAGACAAATTTGCTGTCACTCACCACCTGAAAGAGGTGGGAGTCTTCTCGACTGAGATAAAATTGATGTTCTTGTGTTCATCAGTTAAGTCAAATGGATAATATCATTATGCTAAAAGCGGTTCCTGTATCTGCAATGCATTCACTTCAAAATCTTTTAATGCTTTTGCAACATAATCAGCGGAATCTTCGTTATAGATGTAGAGATAAACCGGGCGGGAAATATCAAGACTGAAAATGGCCATGATGGACTTTGCATTGACAATACTGCAGCCAGACACTAAATCAAAACGTCCGTTAAATTTATTAATTATGTCTACAAAAGTTTTAATCTTATCCATAGAATTAATGGTAATGGTTTTTGTGATCACTGGAAATGCCTCCAAAACTTTCAACGCTAAAATTAATGAATGTAACTGGTTAAAATGATTCAGAGCGGTGCCAAATGTAGAAAAAGGCAGAAACGCTCTAAATTATGGTCTTTATTTAATAAATATGATATCAGGGTCAAAAGGTCAGCACGATAAGGTGTTTGACTTTTTAATCCTAATATTATAAATATGTTAACATTTGAAAGGACAGTTTTCAATAGAAGGAAAAGAAATTTGAGGGTAGATATTTAAACATTTCTTATGAAAAATAGACAATTCGTTGTTGTGGCATAGCAAAAAAAGTTAATAGCAAAAATATAGAAGCATTTTTCCTGAAAATGCATATACATAAAAGAAAATATTCCAGAAAATATTTCAGATAATGTGTAATGTAATGATTTTCATATAAAAAAAGAAAGAGATTTTAAAGAAGGAGATTTTATGGAAAATAATCAAGATGGATTAAAGGCATTGCTTCAGGAAAAGGATTGTGTTGGGGTTCCGGCAAATGAAGAATATCAGGAATATCTTGTTGATTATTTACTTGATGAAAATTTTTTTGAAAATGAATTGGCAGACTATTGTGTGTTTCCTATAGGATATAATCAGTCTATTGTTTATATAAAGTCGAAGAATCCCCTGACAGGGGATGATAGAAGATTTCGATATGATACCGTTCCAAAATGCTATGGGCTGATGGCTTCAGAAGAATTAGAAGAAACGGGAATTCTGAAAGTCAGGCGATCTCCTCAGATTGGTTACAGGGGAAGTGGGATTTTGATCGGGATTATTGATACAGGCATTCGATTAGAGGAATCCCTTTTCTTATATGAAGACGGAAGTTCCAAAGTTGTCTCACTGTGGGATCAGAGCGATCAGAGTGGAATAAGACCGGAAGGATTTCTTTACGGAACGGAATGGACGAGAGAAGAAATTAGTGAAGGAATTAAAAAGAAAGATAAAAAGCTCCCCGGAGATGAGAATGGACATGGAACATTTCTCTCAGCCGTTGCAGCCGGACGAGAAGATATCGATAAGGGATTTTCGGGTGTAGCACCGGATGCGGAACTTGTTGTTGTAAAATTAAAACAAAGTAAAAAATATTTGCGCGAATTTTATTCTATTCCGGATGACATCTGGTCCTGTCAGGAGGATGACGTTATGCTGGCAGTACGTTATGTCATCAGTGTGGCAAATAAATTGGGAAGACCGGTATCGATTTGTCTTGGAATCGGAACAAATCTTGGAGGACACAATGGAGCCAATGGTCTGGCAAGATATATTTCCTATCTGTCGCTACTCCCCAAAATTTCTTTTCATATCGCAGGAGGAAACGAAGGAATCAGCGGTCATCATTTTCATGGAATAATACGGAGAGAGGAACAATATCAGACAGTTGATTTTAATGTAGCAGAAGGAGAAAATGGCTTCATCATGGAGCTTTGGGGTGACGAGCCAAATGTGTATACAGTAGGGATTCTGTCTCCCGGAGGAGAAAATATTGAGCGTATGCAGCTTAAAATGGGGGAATTTCGGAGCATTCGCTTTTTCCCAGAAAATACATTATTGGAAATACGTTCTTTTCCGGGAGCAACAATAGGAGGTTCACAGGTAATCCGGATGAACTTTAAAAATCTCGTTCCCGGCATATGGAAGCTTTTTATTTACGGAACAGGAAACGGTGAAAAAACGTACGATATCTGGATGCCAATCAGCAATTTCTTAAAAGAAGAAACAGTATTCATTAATCCAGACTCCGAACAGACCGTCACTTCACCAGGAAATGCTCAGTACGCCATAACATATACGCCATATGATGTGACAACCGGAGGATTATATATAAGAGCAAGCAAAGGATATACAAGAGACGGAAGAATTGTACCGGACCTTGCTGCCCCAGGAGTCTCTGTAAAAATCCCTGGGATTTCAAGAATTGACAGAAACGGAGAAAAAGCCGGAAAAGAAAGAGTACGAAGCGGAAGCAGTATAGCAGCAGCCTTTGGTGCGGGAATAGGAGCTTTGATGCAGGAATGGGCATTTATTGCCGGCTACGACCCGTTTATGAATGGGCAGAACATGAGAACTTATCTTATTCAGGGAGCGGTAAAAGATGGACCGTATGAATACCCAAACCGAGAATGGGGCTATGGAAAGATAAATATATATAATACTTTACTAGAACAAAGATTTTAAAAAATACTAGTTTGTAGATTTCGTGTAGACGAAAAAAGAAATAATGCCCTATCCCATCTGCTCTGTAGTCGCTGTGTTCAAAATGCTCATTCGCATCTTAAACACGCTCCGAAGCCGCATCTGGGATAGGGCATTATTTCTTTTTTCTGTGTTTTGATGCCAGAAGGACAGAATAAGCCATGATCTTCTGTCCCCTCCCCTCTTTCTCCCAAAGATTATTGAATACATTCCTTGTAGAGCCAAAGCACAGAAAATAAAAATAATAGACCATCGCAAATGTAATGTGGAGCAAGTAAAAATGCCGAACAGGCATTTTCTACGCAGCGATATCTTTACAGTTGCGATGGTCTATTTTTTTATTTTCGTCTCTTTCGCCTCATAAATTAATATTTAATCTCTTCTAACACTTTGGAGAACGGCATTTTCCCACCAAATAAGTCGAGAGCACTTCCAATAGTTACATCCACTTTATTTTTCCCAAGTTCTTTCAATTTTCTTAAATCTTCAAAGGAGCTTACTCCTCCTGCGTAGGTTACCGGGATTCCATCCCAATTGCCAAGTAAGGCGGCGATATCTTCTTCGATTCCACCTGTTTTTCCCTCTACATCTACTGCATGTACAAGAAATTCATCACAATACTCTGCAAGTTCAGATAATACATTTTCTGTAAGTTTTACATCAGTAAACTTCTGCCAGCGATCTGTAACGATATAATAATCTTCACCTTTTTTTCGACAGCTTAAGTCAAGAACAAGATGTTCTTTTCCAGTTACTGCGGCAATTTTTTTAAGGTTTTCATAATTAATCTTTCCATCTTTAAAAACATAGGAAGTCACGATGATGTGGGATGCTCCTTTTTCCAGAAAAAATGCCGCATTATCCGCTGTCATCCCACCTCCGATTTGAAGTCCTCCCGGATAAGCCGAAAGCGCCAGGCAGGCTTGTCTGACATCTTCCTCATAATATTGGCTTCCTGCCGGATTTAAAAGAATAATATGCCCCCCTTTTAATCCGGCATCTTTGTATAATCCGGCATAAAAATCTCCATCTTTTTCTGAAACAAAGTTATCTTTTGCATAGTCTCCCTTATCTAAAAGGCTGCCACCGACAATCTGTTTCACCTTTCCATTATGTATATCAATACATGGTCTGAATTTCATAAACTGTCCCTTTCATTTTTTCAAGAATGCCGAAACATTCTTATCGCAAGATACGTTGATGCAACGCATGACATATTTCTAATGAGCAATTCTTTTATCTGCATTTCCAGAAAAATTATTTTAACTCAATCATTTCTCTGTCATACGGTACATAGACATTTCCTTTATAATATTTCCTGGCTTCTTTTTTATAAAGAGATTTTCTCTTTCGAATATTTTTATCTTCCGTATGCCATAATAACAGATTCTTTACTTCTAACTTCTGCGCCAGTTCTGCGCTGTCTTTTACCGTACCATGATGTTTTTCATATGGCTTAAATTCATCCTTTTCTTTATCTAAGCAAAAAGCTTCATGTAGAAAGTAATCTGTCTGGTATGCATATTCAAAACAATGTTCCTGATATGGCTCATCACCGCAAAATGTCAAACGCTTTCCATTATTTAAAGTTGTCACAAAGCCAAACTGCCTTGCTTTTGTAGATCTTATATCGAAAAACTTGACTTTATAATCTAAAATCTGTTTTTCTTCTCCATCCTGTACCGGACAAAGAATAATTCTGTCTCCTATTAGCTTCGTAATCTTTTTAACCAATGTCAGCTCACAAATAGTTTTAAGTACATTTACCAGGCCATCATGACAATAAATCGTACAGTTTCCTTCATATTTTCCCTTTTGAATTGCCTGACCAATCACACGAATCATCCAGATCATTCCCAAAAGATGATCCGTATGTTCATGCGTAAGGAAAATATCATGAATCTCTGTAACCGGAATATTCATTTTTTCAAGCTGAGTAAGTATACCATTCCCACCTCCGGCATCTATCATAAAGTATCTTCCCTTTTTGTCCTGAATAATAGAGCAGGTATTATAACATTTTGTAACGGATGCATTTCCTGTTCCAAGTACGATTAATTTCTCCATAATGTTTCCTTTCTATAACTCTATTTTTATTTCTTATTTATTTTATGTTTTTCTACTTTTTAGCGAGTGAACTTTTATTGAATAAATCTATCCCCGATAAATTTGTTTCCGATAACATTCAAATGCTGACGGAATTGCATATTTTTCTTCTAAATCTTCTCTTGATACGGCAATCCATTCTTCCTTTTCTAAAAGTTTCTCTGAAATATCTCTCATCTGAAGCCGATATCCTCTCATTTGCCACTCCACATGAGAAAAAATATGTTTTCCTTCACCCAATGGCTCTATCATATAATCTCCGATTCCCCATTTTTTCATCTGTTCAGATAACTCTTTTGCAGAAAGCTCGCCATCAACATTAGGCAGTTCCCATAATCCACTTAAAAGCCCTTTCTCTGGCCTTTTGTGTAAAATAATCTTATCAGATACTTCTATTAAGAATACAGCCTTTTTTTCAATTTTTCTCTTTTTCTTTTTCGCCTTCACTGGAAAATCTGTTTCCCGTCCATATTTGTGCGCCTGACAGACGGCCTCCCATGGGCAATTCTCACAAAATGGTTCTCCATTTGGAATACAAATCGAAGAACCTAAATCCATCAATGCCTGATTAAAGTCTCCCGGGCGTTCCTTCGGCAATACCCGTCGCACTTCCTGACTTATTTTCTTTTTAACCGAAGCTTTATTTATTTCACCATCTTCAGCAAGAATTCTTGAAAAAATCCGAAGGGCGTTCCCATCTACTGCCGGTTCCGGAATTCCAAATGCAATCGATGCAATCGCACCTGCTGTATATTCTCCTACACCTTTAAGAGATAATAGTTTTGAATAATCTGCCGGAATTTCCCCATCAAACTCCTGCATCACCTGGAGTGCAGCAGCCTTTAAATTTCTTGCTCGATTATAATAACCAAGCCCTTCCCACAACTTCATAAGTTCTTCATCTGGAACTTCAGATAATGCCTTCACATCCGGCAGCGCTTCCATCCAACGGTCATAATATTTTTTCACCGCTTCTACTCTGGTCTGTTGCAGCATAATCTCTGAAATCCACACATGATATGGCGTTGGCTCACTTCTCCATGGTAAAATTCTTGCATTATAATCATACCAATCCAGTAAAACCTCGCCAATTCCTGTCGGTGCTACCTGTAACGGAACACAAATTTCCTTCCACGCTCTTGTAAGTTTCTCTACAGAAAAAGCTGCATTAGCCGGACTGGTTGAAGGCAGCTTTACCGCCTTTCTACCCGTTTCCTTCTCCTGATACTTTCTATAGTACTCATACGACTTTGCGCCATTACAAAATATTTGTTTAATATCTGCATTCTCTAATATTTCAGATAAATCATTCGGAACCACATTACGAATACTGCTATCCGATGAACCGATAATATCACAACTGTGGATAACATCCCATACAGCTACATGATTTTTATGAAGAAATTCTCTTTTCTCCTCTATCGTTTCCGGTTTATTCTCAGAAAAAATACCTGCTAAAAGCTTCCAGAAACGATTCTGCGGATGCCCGTAAAAAAATGCCTCTTCTCTGGATTTTACCGATGGAAAACTTCCCAATATCAAAATCTTTGAATCTTTATCATACAGAGGCGGTATCGGATGTACAATCTTTTGTCTCTTTGTCTCATCTAGTTTCATAATAAAATATTTTCCTTTTCTCTAGCAACAACTCATAATCTTACCTTCGTTAGTATACCATAAAACTCGAATCTCATATATCTATTATGTAGCTTATATATTCAAGAATGCCCCACTGATACTGATTTGTTGCTCGCCATATACAAAGATGGGAGTCATCTCACATCTGATATAATCTGCAATCAAAAAAACAGAAAAAGAACTATCACATCAAGATTCTTTTATATAAAATACAGAAATACTTTCTATTAAGAAATCTATATTCTATATAAAATCATCCGATTGCAATAGCTCCTTTTCTATCTTAATCTATCCTAATATCTCTTAATCTACCTTTATCTATTCTTATGTATTTTATCTATTCTTCTATAATCCTCTGTATTCTTCTTTATCCTTCCTTATCCTCTTTTATTTCGGTACCTCTATACTTTATTTTCTTCTTTTATAACACTTTTTATTCTCTACAGACATATCAAACATATCCTGACTAAAAAATCTCATACTCTTTTCCATGCTTTTCAAGCCAGGTACGACATTCTCTATATTCTGGCATAACCTTTTCCATCTCATTCCAGAACTTACCTGAATGGTTCATAACCTTTAAATGTGTCAACTCATGTACAATAATATATTCTATAATTTCCATCGGGAGCATCGCCAGCTTCCAGTCAAACTTAAGATTATGCTTTCTGTTACAGCTTCCCCATAAAGTCAGCTGATTTTTAATTTCGATATTCTGATAAGAAAGTCTTGGTCTTCGAAGTGCCAACTGCCGATTCTGACCAGTTATCATCACCTGATTATACTCAAGCCCCATCTTCGCAGCAAACTCTTCCACTTTTTTCTTAACAATAACCGCTGCACACTTTTTATAATAACGAACTATACAATATCTTAAAAACTCCTGACTATCATTATCCGTCTTAATAATCAAATGTTTTCCCTGTTCCTTCTTATCTTCCATATAAATCTTCGTCTCTTCTCTGTCAAAATCCGACAGATACTTTATTCTCAGAAGAACATCCGTCTTCCCAAGAAACGGAAGATACAAACCTGCTCTATAAACTATTCTTCCTTCTTCTAAATCAAGTGTAATTGGAAGCATCTGATGATTTCGGACTTTCTTCTTCTCATACTCCTGAAAAATAATCGTCTCATTCAGACGAACATATCTCTCAATCATCTCTCGACTCATTCCGACCGGAACCTTCATATCTATAGATAGATCATTGTGAATGATGAAGTCTACATATCTTGAATTCACACTGATAACATTTACATATAAATCTCCTGAGTCCTGATGAATTCTAATTTTAGACACGAGACTCCCCCTTTCTTCCGACAACTACAAATATTTTTCCTGTTATTTAATAGTATAGCGCGTTTTTTTATCTCTTTCAACTACTTTAACCAAAATATAAATCTTTTAATGTTTTTGTAATTTATCTCAGCTTACGCTGACCAGAATCACGCGCCAAGTCTCGCGGTGGCTCGACTTGAATAAAAAATAAAAAGCCCAGACCCAAACAAATATTTTATATTTGCTATGGTCTGGACTTTTTATTTTATCTGTCACGCCTGATGGCAGTATCTTATTCTACTGTGTAAGGCATTAAGGATACGTGTCTTGCTCTCTTGATTGCTACTGTAAGAGCGCGCTGATGTTTTGCACAGTTTCCTGTGATTCTTCTAGGTAAGATCTTACCTCTTTCAGATACGTATCTTTTTAATTTATTTACATCTTTATAATCGATTACTGCATTTTTATCTGCACAGAAAATGCAGACTTTCTTTCTTCTGCGGCCACCTCTTCTTCTCATTGGAGCATCGCCACGATCTTTGCTATATGCCATTGATATTACCTCCTAAAATTCCTTAACTCTAAATAAAAGGCAGTTCTTCTTCAATTCCTTCCGGAATTGTCATAAATCCATCGCTCACTGCCTCACTTGGGGCTGGACGGCTTGTTGGTGCAGGTGCAACCTGTGGCTCTGGAGCATTCGCATATCCTCCCTGCTGCTGATATCCACCTGTGTAGCTGGATGCAGCTGCCTTACTCTCTGCAAAATCCTGTTCTTCAACAACAACATCTGTTGTATAAACCTTAACACCGTCACGATTGGTATAACTACCTGTCTGAATTCTTCCGGAAATGACAATCTTTGTACCCTGTTTCATGTACTTCTCAGCAAATTCTCCCTGTCTGCCAAAAGCAACACAGTTGATAAAATCTGCATCCTGTTCACCATCTCTGCGGAATCTTCTGTTTACGGCCAAAGTATATCTTGCTACGCACGTTGCCTTCTCACCCTGAGAATATCTAACATCCGGGTTTCTGGTTAAACGTCCCATCAAAACTACTTTATTCATGGAATTCCTCCTATTCGTTATGCATCCTGTTTAACGCATAAGTATCTCATAACTGGTTCCATGATACGAACACGACGTTCAATCTCTGCTGGACACTCAGCTGATGCATCGAATTGGATGAAATAGTAATATCCTTCTCTCATCTTCTGAATTTCGTAAGCTAATTTCTTCTTACCCCATTCATCAACGTTAGTAATCTCTCCGCCAAATTTTTCGATTAAAGCTTTAATCTTTTCAATGGCATCTGTTCTAGCGTCATCTTCGATTTTTGCATTAATAACCAGAGCTAATTCATACTTATTCATGGTCATTTGCACCTCCTTTTGGTCTTTCTGGCTCTCTTAAATACTTAAGAGAACAAGGATTTTTACACATTACAGTTGTCCATTATATCACAGAACCTTTACAAACTCAAGTTTCATTTCAAAATTTTACTGTACAAAATTTCTTCTGATATTGCTCTTTTTTTATTCATTTTTACCATCAGACAGATTAGACATATTAAACATCCTGGCTGATATATCCTCGAAAATTCTTTTCTACAAGCTTTCTCGGAACCATTACTTCTCTTCCGCACTTCATACATTGCAGCCGAAAATCCATTCCAACTCTAAGTAACTTCCATTCATTCGCACCGCAAGGATGCTTCTTTTTCATTTTGATAACTTCTCCCACTTTAAAATCCATATGCTTTTGTACTCCTGTTTTCCATAATTAAGTTCACTATAGCAGAAAAATTTTTTCACGTCAAAGGCTTCCCTTCCCGTATTTTTACCTATATTTTTATCTATATTATTATCTATGCTTTTTTCTATTGTAAAAGGCTATGCACCCACTTGTAAATACGGTAGCAGCTATTACTATCCCCATTATTATCTGTGATCTAGGATTATTTTTATAATATTCTTTTACAGGCTTATTCGTAGTTACAAGACACTTCCTTGTATCTCCATTATCATTAGAATCCAGCTTATTTCCTGCTTTATCCCATGCAATATAATGTATCGTTTGATACGCTGTATCTTCTGTAATCTTCTGATTCACCATATGATTTTTATCTAAATCTTCCGGCTTTATAATAAATTTCTGCACCTTTTTCTTATGCAAAGGTATCGTACTTTTCTCTACATATAATTCCATTCTTTCAAAGGCATAATTATCCATTATACCGATTGTAAAGTTATGTTCTTCTTCCTCATAAATATCTTTTTCTAAATTACTAATATGAACTGCTGGTGGTGTTTTATCTATAACAAAATGTATTTTCTTCTCCTTAGAATCTTCCTGAATTGTAACGAGATATTCTCCCTCTTCTGCAAAATTCTCTTTTTTTATATTATAACTTTTCTCGTACCATCCGTATTTTTCTGATTTTTTATCTGCGATTATACACTCTTTTACATATTCTCCTTGCAAAGTTCTTCTTTCTTCATTATCTTTTAAAATTATCACTCTCGATTTTGTCTGTTTTACACATCGTTCTTTTAATATAATATTGGGTTCTTCTCTTAAGTAATGTCCATCTATACTCTCTTTTATCTTATGATTCAAAATAAAATCTGCACCCCAACGATTTACTCGAAAAACAACCTTATAATTATCCTTTATTTTATTTCCTGCTTTATCATTTGCCTTAATAAACAATTGATAAATACCGTCTTTTGACTTATTTTGTCTTAAATTCTCCCATTGAATCTGTACCTTCCTTTTATCCTCTGTTCTTTCATAATTCCAGCCTTCTTTCGAAACCGGTTCACCACTTGCTTTTAATAAATACACCTTTACAGAATCCGCATCTAAATATTTATCTTCACATATTACCTCAGGCATTATTACTCTGTCTTCATATACCGCTTCATTCTTGACTCCTTTTATCGTAATATTTGGAACTGTCTTGTCTATTATAAACTCTATTTTCTTTTTTTCAGATTCATTTCCGGCTTTATCTGTACATCGCATCTGAATGTAATAGTGAGCCTCCTCTTTTAAAGTCAGATACTTATAATGCTTTTCTCCATTTATGACATAAGATTCTGTATTGTCTGCATCGATCAGTTTCCTCTTATTCGCTGCTTTTATTGCTCTTATATCATATTCAACCTTATGTTCATCAAAATTTTTATCTTTTATGCAAAATACTACTGTTTTATCTGTGTTAAAATATAAAAGCTGATTTTCTTTTTCATAATCCGTATTATTCTCTATGGCAATAGAAACTTCCGGAAGCGTTTTATCAATCGTAAAATACTCCCTGTCTTTCCATTCCGACTTATTCCCTGCCCTATCTGTCACAGAAAGATTAATTGCATAATCTTCTCCATCTTTATCAAAATATATCTCGTATGTATGTATATCTTCTGTCGTTTTCCATTCGCCCATATGATATTCCTGATTACTTCCCTTTATATCCCACTTCACCAACTCAGGTCTAAAGTTCCGCTCTTTAACTATTACTCTTGCTTTTCTTTCTGTATTATAATATTCTGTTTGATTATTTCTATCATATTCCACCTTTATAACCGGCTTTTCAGTGTCAATAATGATTCCCTGTTCCAAAACCTCCTCACTTACATGTCCTGCATTATCTGTCATACTTCCTTGAATCATTATTGGATGATCAGAATCTGAATATCTAAAGCTTTTCTCTTCTAATGTAAGCCGCTGTCTTTTTCTATATACTGTATCCTCAGCATCCCAAACCACTATGCTGCTATCCTCATGCATTTCCTTATTGTTTACTTTTCCACACAGACTGGTTTTACAAATTCCCGACTGTTCATCCTCAAAGACCGCTTCAACGAAAACTGCTTTATTATAATAATTTAGCTTTTCTTTCTCATCCGTAAAAACTGCTTCCGGTATTTTTAAAGAGATTTTACTTACTTGTTCATGTAATTGTTCATCTTCAGAAACCATTCCTTTACTTTTTACAATTTCTCCGACATTTCCACTATAATCTTGTCCATAAACTTTTAAATAGCCCTTAAAATTTTGCTGTGCAGGTAACACGATTGTTGTCAGCTCTGATAGATTCTGCTTTTCTCCTTCATTCTTCAAAACAGACCATTCTTCTCTGCCATCATCACTTCCATATGGTACAAACATATAATTCAAGTTTTCAACTCCACTGACTTCATCTCTTACCTGAATAGATGCACATATGCGTTTTATACTAAAATATCGAAAAAATGGATATCTGCGAAATGTAAAAAAACCCTTTCCCTCTTTCTGTATCTCTGGTCTAAAAACTAACTGTTCCTTTTGATTATTCTGCCCTGTATAAATAATTTCCGGTTTTTTTGCATCATATGTAATTTTCAGTTCTTTTTGATTTCCCTTATGAACCGCTCCATCTGTACTTTGAAACAGTATAGTATAATTTGCTTCTATAGCTGCTTTCATCCTTGCTTCATTTATCCTTATCCCATCTTTATAATAAGATTTCCATTGTAGATGACCTGCTTGCTCTTTTAATGTTCTCCATTCTTTTTCCATACTCTTTCCATCTGCATAAAACATCTTCCCATCTACTGAAAAATTAGCTTTATTAAAATTCTCTTCCTGTATACGAATAATAATTTCAGGAGCATTTTTAAAATACTGTCGGTCTTCTTTTTTTCTTACCGGATATTGATTGCAAAACACCTCTGTTATAATCGGTGAAACGGTATCTACTGTATATATCGGACTTTCATACCATCCATCATCTATACATTTATCTGTCTCACTATTTCTTTCTGCTTCCATTACATTTCCTGCTTTATCCGTACAATGTATCTTAACTCTATAATGTCCGTCTTCAAGATTTTTAATAGCATAGAGAAAGATTCCTTGGGATTGTTGATTTTCTTTTAATCTTATTATTTTTTTATTTATATCTGACTCCGATACTTCTTCTTGTTCCCACTGTCCTTTTCTTCCGTATGACATACGATATAATTTTATTTCAATATCTTCTGGTACAATATTATCTTCTTCTATACATATAGAAATTCCATTCTCCTTTCCACAAAAAATCTGATTTTGTGAAGACGTCACTTTTCCTTCATTGTTATGCAGTGTTTCGTTTATATTCCATATTGCAGAATCTTTATCCATAATATTCAAAACACCTTCATAATTAACAGTTAATTTCGGCGCTGAATTATCTGTAATAAACTCTTCACTTTCCGCCCCCTCCTTTCCTGTTTCAGCAGATATCGCATGCTTCCCTGCCGTATCTTCGTTCTCCAGCATTGATGCCGCCTTTACCGGACATCCGTAAGTATTCCATACTAATCCTGCGATTCCCAATAAAATAACTGGAAGTATCCAAATACTTTTTTTCTTTCTGAACGCTTTTATACAAACTATTGATTTATATACTTTTCCCACTATCAAATAAACTATACTGCTAAGCAAAAAAATATAAAATAATATCTCCCCCATTAATTGTCCTTTTGTCAGGTACGCAATTCTTCTTAATAGATCTGCATTAAGTTCCTCCCTCATCTCCTTCATCCCCCTCATACTTAAATCCATCAGCCATCTCTACTCTTCTTTGAGCATCTTGTAAAAGATTCTCTAATTCTTTCCCGTTTTTCTTTGTCTTTTCAAAATATCGCATTCTTCCGTTTATCTTTATCAATTGTTTTTTTAACATTTCTCTGTTTATCTCTTTCATCCTTAAAAATTCATCTGCATAATTCGCTATTTCTATCGCAACTTCTTTAGAAATTAGATATGCAGCAGAACTATCCGAAGTTGAACTCCTTTCCGTAATTTTAAATTGATTTAATATACATAACTCATTATAAAAATCTAGAAAATCCTTATTTTCCCGTTCTCCACTCTTATCAACTCCATTAATCAGGAAAGTGTTGTAATATTTTGCTATATTTGCATAAGCTATTACTCTCTTTTTTTTACCTTCATCAAAAGTCTTTTCCTTTTTTCCATCATCCAATAGATCAACTACATCACAAAACCATTTTTCTGATGCAGATTTTCCTGTAACACCGCCCATATCATAGAAATATCCCAGTCCTACCTCATAGCAAAATTCCATATATCCTTCTCGTTTATTTTCCTTAAAAATATCTAATACGGTCTTTTCCTTACAAGTAGTCATTACAACGCTTGTCAAAATTGAAGCGTCTTCTACACTAAAATTGTTCGGATGAATAAAATATTTTACCAGGCTTTGATAAATTGCTTTTTCATCTGGTATAAGAAGCAATGCCTGTTTATAATATTGTTCTGCTTTTTTCTTATCTATACTTTTCTCCGCGGATTCTATATAAACAGCAATTGCTTTTTCTTTATAAAAATGAGCTGCCCCCTTACATCCTAAACTAAACATACCTGATATTTGTAACAATACAATAAAGACTATTAATTTTTTTACTTTCCTCTTTTCTGTTTTTAAAAAATTATGATTCTTATAATCTACTTGTGAAAACGCATAAGAAAGCTCTTTACAATTCTGATACCGCATATCCGGTTCTAATTGTATACATTTTAAAATAACTTCTTTTATCTCACAGGATATATTCTCTCCCCAATATTGTTGATGATAAATTTTATAAGGCGGTTTTTCCGGACTGTAACCAGTCAGCATACTATATAAAGTAACTCCCAGACAGTAAATATCCGTCCTCTCATCCGTCTGTCCCATTCCTCCGTACTGTTCCGGTGCCGCATATCCTCTGGTTCCTAAATATGTCGTATCTGTACTATTCTTTTCATAACAATATTCACGTGCCGTTCCAAAATCAATCAGCACCAGTCTTCCTGTTTTTTTTAATATGATATTATCTGGCTTTAAATCTCGATAAATAATCGGCGGAGTTCTGGAATGCAGATAAGACAGCACCTCACATAGCTGTTTTCCCCAGGATAATACTTCCGTTTCCTGAATCCTTCCTCTTTCTTTCAGAACTTCTTTTAATGTCTTCCCTTCAATAAATTCCATGACCATCCAGATAACATCCTTTTTTTCTATGATATCAATAATCTTTGGTAAACCCGGATGATTTAATTTTTTTAGAATATCTGCTTCTAATACTAATTGTCTGCTTATCATTTCATAGTTTTCACAATATTCTCTGCTTATTTCTTTTACTGCCCATTCCTTATTTAACCGTTGGTGTCTTGCCAGATATACTGTACTCATCCCTCCCTGTCCAATTACAGATATTATTTTATATTTACCATCTAATACAGCTCCCAATTTCAGCATTTATAAATCACACCTGTCAAAAAAGTATTAATCTATTTCCATTGTTCACCACACATTCCTCTAACCGTACATTGGGATTCAGCACAACCTTACTCTCTATACATGCCAAATATAAATTTTCTTCTTTTAGCCTCTCTTTTCCTCTCTCTAAATTTTTTTCTTCCAGCTTAGTACAAGTTGTAAACTCTATATTCATCACCGTATGATATATTTCTTTTATAATATTCTTCACTATTTCCGTTTCTTCGCATCTGAATTCGTACCACTTTCCTATACCGGCAACAAAAATATCCACATATATCACACTGCCACTCTCCTGTCCAATATCTGCCTTATTTTCTCCTGTCTCCTGTAATCATTCTGTTCTTTCACTGCCAATGCTGTCTGAAATTCTAAAATCCGCTCTCCATAATAAGCAATTCCTCTCCCTGGTATTCCCTTTTTAGGTAAAACAGGAATCTGTATTATATTAAACGCCTCTGTATAGGAATAAGTGTCCTTCATATAAAAACAAATTCTGGTCTTTAAAAGATCTGACAATCTCATAGATATATTCATACCTGAAAAAGATTCTACTGTTATTATCATTAATATCCCAAGCTTTTCCCCTTCTCTTAATATTTGATACAATATATCTTCATATTTTTGATACGTCACTGTGCAAAACTCCTCAAAACCATCTAATACAATCACCATAAGGGGAATGCTCTCTTCTTCCCCCATTCTATTTTTATATTGATTAAAATTTCCTCCCGATAACATTTTCTTTCTTCTTTTTAATTCTTCTCTGATACTTTCAAATAGGCTATCCGTTTTTTCTTCTTCCTCTTCCTTTATCACTTGCTGTACCTGCGATGCAATCGTATAAATATCCATTCCTCCACCATTAAAATCTAAAATATACAAAGTAATATCTTTTTCTGAATACTTATTTAATAAAGAAAATATAAAGGTCTGCAGGAAAGTACTTTTACCCGAAACACTCCTTCCTCCAATGCCAACATGGCCACATTCCATAAGATTGAAATAAAACTTTGGCTGTTCCTGGTTTTCCGGATCATCAAATACTCCCAGACAAATTTGTATTCCCTCATTACAAAATAACTGCTGTATTCGCTGCTCCTTACCTTTCTTATCTTTATTCTTCTCTTTGTTCTCTTCTATAATATCTTCTAAATATAAATATTGGGGCAAAGGATCCATCCATAATTGCTTACCTGCTCTGTAGTTATGTTCCTTTGCAAAGTAAGCTATATACTTTGTTATTGCCTGCAACTGCGTTATTTCTTTCTCGTTTTCAAACGTTTCTTTTACAAAAGTGTTTTTTACAGAATAAGGAGTACCATCTAGATTAATCATCTGTGCTACCGCTTTTCTACATTCTTCCCTATACGGCGCTCCGCTCCAGCCAGCTTGAAATAAATCATAGACCTCATTATTCCCAACCTGTAAATACCCCCTTCCAGTTTGTGCAATCTGGCAGGCATCCATATTATGAAGCATATCCATACTATCCTCTCTTTCCTGTACTTTAAGACAGATACGAAATCGTGAATTGCTCCATATTTTATCATCAACAACTCCTCCCGGTTTTTGCGTTGCCAATATAAGGTGAACTCCCAAACTTCTCCCGACCTGAGCCACGCTAATCAGTTCCTGCATAAATTCCGGTTCTGCTTTTTTTAATTCTGCAAATTCATCTATAACAATTAACAAATGCGGAATTGCTTCGCTTGTATCTCCCGCAATAAAAAGCTTTGTATAATCATTAATATTATTAACCTTCCACTGCTTAAATATCTTTTGCCTTCGTTTATTTTCACTTTTTATGGATATCATTGCCCTGTAAGCCTGTCCATCTGACAAGTTTGAAATTCCTCCGGAAATATGCGGCAGCTCGGAAAATAATCCTGACATTCCTTCTCCTTTATAATCTATAAGCAAAAAATTAACTGCTTCGGGACTAAAATTGATGGCCATTGACAGTATAAACGTCTGAAGTACTTCACTTTTCCCTGAACCTGTAGTGCCTGCAAGTAAGCCATGCGGTCCATGATAACGTTCATGGATATCTAAATAACAAGATTCACCTCCCGCTTTTTTTCCAATCAAAACCCGGCAGCTCTCATAAATACTGTTCTGTCTCCAACGACTTTCTATATCAAGTTCCTTCACTGTCATAACTCCATACATTTTTAAAAAATCAATTGTGTCAGGAATGTCCCTCTTTTCTTCTATCTCCGCTACCCTTATTCCTGAAATAGTTCTTATTAATCGTTCCGCCGCTTCTTTTTTTATATAATCAAAATGTATCTCTTCCCTTTTTTGACTATGCCGCTCTATTTCATACCACCCTGAAAACTCCTTACTTCTTTCCAATACTAATTTACATGTATTAGGTAGCTGTTCTCTTCTTTCCACAAGCCATATAACTGTTAAGCCATAATTCTCTTTTTTATTAAAAATATATTTGGAAAACATTTCTCCATCCAGATATTTTTCTTCTGCAATAAATAAAATATAATGAGGCAGTCCTTGCTCTGAGCGACCTGGTGTAGATATTCTTTCTCTTTCTTTAAATACCTGAAGCAGCCTGTAAAATAATTCTCTTGCTTCTGATAGATTTTCTGCAATATTGCGCTTTCTTCTATCACTGTCCCATATATGTGGCAGCCATCGGCAAAATCCCCACTGTTCATATTGCATAACTTTATTTTTATCATATATACATGCCAGCTTTACCTCCGTATAACAATTACATAGCACAATCTGTAATATCAGGTTCCGCACAATTAGCATTCCATCATCCATCTCTGCTTCTATAACCCCGACTTGATTATATTGTGTTATATCTAGCAGCATCGGAATCTGATGCATAATATTATAATGTTCTCGTATCTTTTCTGCTTCCTGCCACAGTATACCTTCTTCCTCATAAGACACTTCTCCCACAAACTTTATCTCCATAGGAAATCGCATATTCCCGGTACCTACTCTATATTTTAAAAAATCTTCATGATAGGGATTTCGGTTCCACAAATATAAGAATAACAATGAATTATCAACATACCTGTCCGCACATAAATAACGGCTTTGTAATACTTTATAAGTTTTTTCATATTGCTCTTTAATCTGCATACTTTTTTTATTCAAATATCTTCTGTAAGCATTCTTCTTTCTATCCGCTCGTTCCTTTCTTTGTCTCTTCTCGTATTGCCTGGAAATCATAATCCACAAAAGAGAACACATTACCGACATAACAACCATAAATATTCCTGAATATACATATGTCCCTGCTTGATTTCCTTCTGTTCTCATCCCATATATCAAAAATACATTCATTCCCAACATTGGAAACATCATGCTCAAAACCGCACCTATATCCATAAATACAGAACGTTGTTCTTCCATTCCAAACATTCCTAATATCGGAGGATTCTCAATCTGTAATGTAAGCTTCTCTAAATGTTCCATAATTCTTGGTGCCCTGTGAAAACTTTCTTTTAACATAGGGGCTATAATGCCCTTATCCTGTATAAATTCATTCACCTTTATTTCTTCTAAGCAAAATACATTCATCTCTTCTTCTGTCTGTTCTACCGCAATAAAATCATCAAAAAACAAAAAAATTCTTCCAAAAAAATATATAATATCTCCATAACTCAGTTTCTTATTCTCTTTTATGAAATCTCCATTAATGTATACTGGTTCTATTCCATAATTATTTAAAAACCATTGACCATTTTTATTTAAAATGTTCACACAGGGAATCTGCTCCGAATCATCTCCCGTCAGGAAAACTTTATTTGACTGCTTTATTATTCTGCAAACTTTTAATCTATATGTTCGATAGGTACTCCAATCATATTTACAATATATGCATTGTATCGAAATATTTTTTTCACCAATCTTTAAAATATATTTCCGTCCTGTATTCAACTTATAAAAAGCCGCTTGATTTTCTTCCACCTTTTCCGTTTGAAAAAACTGTTTTTTGCTTACTTTATAGTAAGCCGTTTCCTTGATATACCATTCCTGCATTATATATTCCAATTCTAAGAACATCGTCTGTTCTATGGAAAACTCATCTTTCGTAAGTATTATCCTGCACTTTTGGTTCGCATCTTCTGAAAGTAAAAAACGTTTTCCATACTTTTCTCCATATATAAAAATCAAAAATCTCATAGCTTCTTTTCCCCTAAAGTGATATACTGTGATGTTAGGGGCAAAAAGTATTTTGTCCCTAACTTGATGTCACGAATTATTCCATAGCTAACGCTACTCTCGTAATTCTGGCACAAATGAAGTTTTTACCTTTTAACCCCAATCTTATACTATTTAATCAATCCAAGTCGAGCCGCCTGAAAGAGGTGGGAATCTTCTCGACTGAGATAAAAACAAAGGAGCTGCCCCTATGATAGCAAAAGATGATATCGTTATAAGAAAAGCTATTTTACATATTCTAGACACAAATCGCGGAGAATGTATATTATCTAATACTCTCTTAGATCCCGGTCCGGATTTACATGACTTTATTCGAAACCACATTTATAAAATCGTTTCCAGCGATGATACCAAGAACTGTGAGTTTAATCCAGAAGCATCACCAATTTACTCTATCCTTGAAACCTGGGATGAATCTGATGATGCCTCTTTTATAGAAACAAGCCAGGCAATTGCAAACAAACTTTATATTGCCATGGGAGAAGGATTAGATATTCCTGCTGCTGACCTTCTATTCGTAACTTTCCAAGCTGAAGGAACCATCTACCTTGCTCTCTTAAAAATGAATTATAAAGAAAGTTATACCCATGAAATTACTGCATCGGATTCTGAAGGTACTAATCTTAATAGTAATGATTCTAACATTCCTGTCATCAATACTGGAATTGTTAAATCAAGAGCCCTTCTTCCCTCAGCAACTTCAAGAATTCCTGAAGCTGTAATTATTAATTTGTCAGATTATCATATAAAACTTCTGGAAAAAAGATATGAAATCAATGGTGAAAAAGCATATTATTTATCTGAAAACTTTCTCATCTGCCATACTAATATTCCACCTAAAAAGAAGTTAAATATACTGACACGTGTTATTAATAATATTTCCAATAAATATGACGGTGCCGATTTAAAAACAAAGATGGATACAAAAAGTGCCTTACAAAAGGAATATGTAGATCGAAAATCTTTTGATGTAGAAGAAATCGGAAATAAACTCTTTGGAAAAAGTCCTGAAAAAAAATCAGAATTTGACGAAAAAATGGAACAATATGATCTCCAATATGACAACTTTACTGTCACCAATGAAAATACTGTAAAGAAATTAGAAAAGCAGGTCATGGTAACCGATAGCGGAATTGAAATATCCATTCCTATGGAAACTTATAACAAACTGGCTAACTTTGAAGTTCAAACAGATGTAACCGGTAAATCAACTATTATCATAAGAAATATAGATAATCTTGTTTTAAAATAACCATTTATCTGCAATAGATATTAAAAATACAAAAACCTCACACACAAAGCTACTGCAAACTTACTGTTGATTATCCTTTGTATGTGAGGTTTTATCTCAGTCGAGAAGACTCCCACCTCTTTCAGGTGGTGAGTGACAGCAAATTTGTCTCAGTGGGAGTCCAATCTCCGACTGAGATAAACGCTCCGCGAGGATGCGCAGTGATTCTGTAAAGAATATGTCAGCTTACGCTGACCAGAATCACGCGCCAAGTCTCGCGGCTGCTCGACTTGAATATACTTTTTAAAAATGCAATCTATTTATTATTTATTACTTCTTCTCCAGATATGCATCTTCTCTGCTTCTTTAATTAATTCGTCTCTGAAATCAGGATGAGCAATACTGATTAATGCTTCCGCTCTCTGCCATGTAGACATTCCTTTAAGACATACTTTACCAAACTCTGTTACTACATAATGTGTATTAGGACGAGTGTCTGTTACTGTAGAACCTTCTGCCAAAGTAGGTCTGATTCTTGTGTGTTTTACACCGTCTCTTGAAGTAAATGTAGAAGAACAGCAGATAAAGCTCTTACCACCTTTAGATAAATATGCTCCCTGAACAAAATCAAGCTGTCCACCTGCTCCACTAATCTGCTTTACACCTGCACTCTCTGCATTAACCTGACCATATAAGTCAATATCAACTGCATTATTGATAGAAATAAAGTTATCAATCTGTGCAATTGTTTTCGCACTGTTAGTATAGTCAACTGGCGCACTCATACATTCTGGATTATCATCCAAATAATCGTACATTTTCTTTGTACCAGCTCCAAATGCATATACCTGACGTCCTCTATCGATATTCTTCTTTAAACCGTTAATCTTTCCTGCCTTTGCAATATCAACAAATGCATCTACGTACATTTCTGTATGTACACCTAAATCCTTTAAATCAGATTCTGCAATCATAGAACCTACTGTATTAGGCATTCCGCCAATACCAAGCTGGAGACATGCTCCGTCTGGAATCTCCTCTACAATAAGCTGTGCTACCGCTCTGTCTACTTCTGTTGGCGGTGCACCTGCTCCTAATTCTCCAATAGCAGGATTCTGACCTTCTACAATGTAATCTACGCGGGAAATATGGATTCCTTCTTCAAATCCACCTAAGCAACGAGGCATATTCTCATTAACCTCTACAATGATAACATCCGCTGCCTCACAAACAGCCATCATATGTGATGCATTCGGTCCAAAATTAAAAAATCCATGCTTATCCATTGGTGCTACCTGGAACATTGCAACATTAAGATGTCTGATGTTCTCTCTGTAATAACGTGGAAGCTCTGAATACTTTAATGGAGAATAAAAAGCAAAACCTTTACTGATTGCTTTTCTCTCTAATCCACCCATATGCCAGGAATTCCATGTGAAATGGTCTGCTACATTATCTACTTTAAAGATCTCAGGTTCTCTTAATAAAATTCCCCCACGAACCTTTACATCTTCTAATTCATCTGCTCTGGCTGCTAATGCTGCATCTAAGGCAACTGGTGTACCTGTTGTCCAACCATAATCCACCCAATCATGTGATTTTACTACCTTAACTGCTTCTTCTGCCGTAACAAGCTTCTGTGCATATTCTTTAATAAAACTCATGCTTCTCCTCCTAACCACTTTTGCTCTTGTTAAAAAAAAATCATGAGTCTATTTTACCACTGTTACAAACCAGGGTCAACTTAAATCAGCCTTATAATCCCCATGTTTTTGTTTTGATTCCCTCTTTGATACTGATTAAATTTTAGTAAATTTCCCCTGTTTATTGAGACTGAAACAGAAGATTCTCTGTGTTATTTCGTTGAAAAATTTTTACTAACTTCGCTTTGTATTTTTGAGAAATCGGAATAACTGTTTTTTTATCCAAATAAAACACGCTGTTCATTACATCTGCTTTCTGAATAAACATAAAATTTACAATATAACTTCGATGACAACGCACAAAATAATCCGGCAGACTACTTTCTAACTTCTGTAATGAACTATAAAAAGAAAACTCCTGCTTCTGTAAATGCAACATAATCTTTTTATCTCTTGCTTCTAGATAACTAATGTCCGCATAATCAAAATAATAGTACTCTCCTCCTGTCAAAACTTGCAATATATTATTCATCCCCTGTCTTCTATATCGATCCCTGTACATCCAGGAAAAGATTTTATGAATAACTTTGTATGCTTTAGAATATATATAAGGCTTTAGTAACAACATATCCGGTGAAATTTCCGGAATCATATAGTACTCCGGCGAAATCTGAAGACTACTTAAAATCAAAAGCTTTGCATTAGGGGAACACTTTCGTATATGGATCAACTTCCTTAAATCTACAGAACTCATTACTTCCGCTAGAATTAAATCTGCAACTGGTATTCTCTCTATGTCCACCTTCTCATAATCTTCATCACTCAAAATACAACACTGTAAACGCTCGTTATTTATAACTGCCACACACTGGCCGCACAATTTACAAAAAAAATCCGCTTCCCTTTTATCATGGCAGAAAATCACAACCGATACCATCTCTTAGCTATATCAACTGTATCATCAGCTGATAACATTATTCTTTAACGTCGCCGCAACTTGTTTATTCTGTTCTTCTGCTAATATATATTCCTGTGCAATGGAAGTTAAATGCTGCGCTTCTTCTTCTATCATCTTGCACATTTTATTAATGTCTGCTTCTAATCCACTAAACTTGTTAATAAATGAGCTACTCGCCTCACCACTCCAAATAGAACTACTGATTCCCCTCACCAACTGAAGCATATCTGAGGTCGTTCGCTTAACATTCTGACCGGTCTGTTGAAAAGAAACTGCGGTTGACTTTAACTTCTCTGGAGTTACATTAATTAAATCTGTCATAAAATCCTCCTTAACAATTAACTTAAAGAATATCTCGGAATCTTTTTATGCTTAAATTCATCAGAAGACTCCGAGAACACATTAACCAGCTCTAACTTACTGCAGTTGCTTCGTTCTTCTTCTCAGCCTTATTATAGATCATAATAATCTTCTCAAGTATCAGTATAAATTCTAAAATTGTCTTAAGTAAACTCTGCATCTTTACAATATCTGCTTTCAGTTGTTTTGAATACTTCTCTTTTGCAGCTCCTTCCCACATGGAACTAAGACTACTCCCCAGGGTTTCTAAATCATTAAGTTGTGTTTTCAATGAATTACTCAATGTCACCAATGCCTGTTTCTTGTTAGATATCTCTTTCGTAGAAGCAATAATCTGTGCCATAAATGCCTCCTCTCATATCTTTGTTAAGTGCTGCAAGAGTATTATAACATACTTTGGACTAATTTCCACCTTTTTTGACGAATTATGTAAACTTAGTGATAGGTAGATTGCTTTTATATTTATTTAAAATTATATATAAATTACATAGTGTTTGTTTCACAAGGAGCGAAGTGGAGGAAGTGGGAGTCTTCTCGACTGAGATAAAAAAAAGACCACAGTTATAAACTGCAGTCTTATTATTTCATCTAAACAGGGAATCTATAAAAAGATTCCCTGTTTCAATACATTTTATAGAGTTAAGTAAAAAATCGCGTATACTTTTCTTTTAATAATGAATCGCCAATAAACAAAACATCTGAGACAAAATATATTTAACTTTTACCTAACATCTAAAGTTAAATTATTATTTAACCTGTGCCTTGATTGCTTCTGTTAACTTAGGAACAATCTTTAATGCATCACCAACGATACCGTAATCAGCTACATCAAAAATAGGTGCATCTGGATCTTTATTAATAGCGATGATGATATCAGATTCTTCCATACCAGCTACGTGCTGGATAGCTCCGGAAATACCAATTGCAAAGTAAACATTAGGACGAACTGTCTTACCAGTCTGACCAACCTGTAAATCTTTTGGTTTCCATCCGTTATCTACAACTGCACGAGAGCAGGAAACTGTTCCGCCAAGTGCCTCTGCTAAATCGTCTAATAATGCAAAGTTTTCAGCAGAACCAACTCCACGTCCGCCAGATACAAGAATCTTAGCAGCCTGGATATCAACTGTTTCTGTAACAGATTTCACAATATCAAGAATCTCAACATATTTGTCATTTGGAGTAAATCCTGGATTATATTCGATAACTTCTGCCTTTGCTCCTGCAACAGGCTCTTTCTTCTGCATAACACCAGGACGAACTGTAGCCATCTGTGGACGATGGTTAGGACAAGCGATTGTAGCGATTGTGTTACCACCGAATGCAGGACGAGTCATTAATAACTGACCCTGACGAGGTTCTTTATCTCCACGAGCTTTGAATTCACCAATTTCAAGAACAGTACAGTCTGCTGTAAGACCTGTTGCAACTCTTGCGGAAACACGAGGTCCTAAGTCACGACCGATTGCTGTTGCTCCAACCAGAAGAATGTCCGGTTTGTATTCATTGATAACAGATGCCAGTGCATGTGTATATGGCTCTGTTCTGTATTCTTTTAATTCAGGGTCATCAACTACGATAACTTTATCTGCGCCGTATTCAGCAAGTTCATCAACTAAGCCTTTTACGTCAGAACCGATTAAAACTGCTGTTACGTCTGTTCCTAAATCTGCAGCAAGGTCATTTGCTTTTCCAAGTAATTCTAAAGCAATGGCATCAATCTTATTGTCAACCTGCTGAGCATAGATAAATACACCTTTATATTGTTCTAAATTCATTCTATTCACCACATTTCCTTTACAATTAGATAACATGCTTTGTTAACAGTTTGTCCATGATGTACTCAACGCCTTCTTCTGCTGTTTCAGCTGTCATCATGACACCTTTACCTTTACGTACCTTATCAGAAGCTTTTGCGATCTGAGTTGGAGAACCTGCAAGACCTAAGTTACTGTCATCAACATCTTTAAGGTCTTTTCTTCCCCATGTAGTAATCTCTGTATCATATGCATCAAAGATTCCGCCTGGAGTCATATAACGTGGCTCATTTAATTCGGAAAGTGCTGTGATAACACATGGTAATTTAGCTTTTAAAACATGATATCTGTCATCGTACTGTCTCTGGACGATTACACTGTCTCCTTCGATTTTAATATCCTGTGCATAGGAAATTAAAGGAAGGTCTAAGTGTTCTGCAATCTGAGGTCCTACCTGTGCAGTATCACCATCGATAGCCTGACGACCTGTGATGATTAAATCATAATCAATATTTCTAAGTGCTCCGGCGATTGTTGTAGATGTTGCCCATGTATCAGCTCCACCTAAAACACGATCTGTGACAAGAATTCCCTTATCAGCACCCATTGCCATAGCTTCACGCAGAACTTCTTCTGCTTTTGGAAGACCCATAGTAACTACAGTTACTTCTGCGCCTGTTTCATCTTTTATTCTAAGGGCAGCTTCAAGACCTGCCTTATCATCCGGATTCATGATAGTAAGCATAGCTGCTCTATCAAGAGTTCCGTCTGGTTTAAACTTAACTCCACCTTTTGTATCAGGTACCTGTTTAATACATACTACGATTTTCACAGTATTTTCCCTCCTTATCTTAATAAGTTACCAGAAATAACCATACGCTGAACTTCTGATGTTCCTTCGTAGATTTCTGTGATCTTAGCATCACGCATCATACGTTCTACGTCGTACTCTCTGATGTAACCATAACCACCAAGTAACTGAACACACTTAGTTGTTACATCCATAGCTGTTTCTGCTGCAAATAATTTAGCTTTTGCAGCTTCTACGGAGTATACTCTCTGTGTTGCTTTTGCCATTGCTGCTTTATAAACAAGTAACTTAGCAGCTTCTACCTGTGTAGCCATATTAGCAAGCTGGAACTGTGTATTCTGCTGTGCAGCAATTGCTCTGCCAAACTGTTTTCTTTCTTTAACATAAGCAATTGTAGCATCTAAAGCACCTTCTGCGATACCAAGAGCCTGAGCTGCAATACCGATACGTCCACCATCTAATGTGTGCATAGCGATTGCGAAACCTTTGCCCATAGGTCCAAGAAGATTTTCTTTAGGAATACGACAATCCTGGAAAATCAATTCATATGTAGCTGAACCACGGATACCCATTTTCTTTTCTTTTGTACCAAATGTAAATCCTGGAGTTCCTTTTTCTACGATAAATGCGGAGAATTTCTTTTTCTTTCTTCCTCTTGCATCTGTATCAACACTTGTGATAGCGATGATAATATAGTAATCAGCATAAGAACCATTAGTGATGAAACATTTAGATCCATTTAATACCCATTCGTCACCATCTAAAACAGCCTTTGTCTGAACACCCTGAGCGTCAGTACCAGCACCTGGCTCTGTAAGACCGAAAGCACCTAACTTTTCACCCTTTGCAAGTGGAACAAGATATTTCTGTTTCTGTTCTTCAGTACCATAAGTAAGAATTGGATCTGCACATAATGATGTATGTGCGGATACAATAACACCTGTTGTACCACAAACTTTAGATAACTCTTCAACACACATAATGTATGTTAAAGGATCACAGCCCTGTCCGCCATATTCTTTTGGCACAGGAATTCCCATGAAACCTAATTTTTGCATTTTTGCAACGGTTTCTTCTGGAAAATGTTCTGTCTCGTCAACCTCCTGAGCAAGAGGTTTAACTTCGTTTTCAGCGAACTCTTTAAAGAGCTGTCTAGCCATTTCATGCTTTTTGCTTAATGTGAAATCCATTTTCATTCCTCCATAATAAATTGGTTATTGGGGTGGAGAACCACCTTAAAAGCCGTGGAGACGCAGAGCATAGTCCCCACGGCCGTATTCACTTTTTTAATTATTTGCTGTAATCGTAGAATCCAATACCAGTCTTCTGACCTAATTTTCCACCACGAACCATCTTTCTTAATAATGGATGTGGACGATACTTAGGATCTCCTGTTTCATTGTATAATACTTCCATGATTGCAAGGCAGATATCAAGACCAACTAAATCGCCTAAAGCGAGAGGTCCCATTGGATGGTTAGCACCTAACTTCATAGCTGTGTCGATACCTTCAACAGAAGCAACACCATCAGCATAAATGCCAACTGCTTCGTTGATCATTGGGATTAAGATTCTGTTAACTACGAATCCTGCAGCTTCTTCTACCTGTACAGGTGTTTTGCCGATTTCTACAGAAATAGCTTTAATCTTTTCAACCATTTCATCTGGTGTATTAAGACCAGCGATAACTTCAATTAATTTCATAACTGGAGCTGGGTTGAAGAAATGCATTCCGATAACTGGTCTGTCAAGTCCTGCACCGATCTGTGTAATAGATAAAGAAGATGTATTTGTTGCAAACATACATGTTGCAGGAACGATATCCTGTAATTCTTTAAATGTCTGCTGTTTAACTTCCATAACCTCAAGAGCTGCCTCTACTACTAAATCTACATCTGTACAGATATCTTTTGTACCAGTAGTAATCTTAGCAAGGATTGCATCAGCTTTAGCCTGATCCATTTTTCCTCTTGCTACTCTCTTTTCAAATCCTTTAGCGATTTTCTTTTTACCGTTTGCGGCAAATTCATCGTTAATATCACATAAGTATACTTCGTATCCTTCTGTCTGTGCGAATGCCTGAGCAATACCTGATCCCATTGTACCTGCGCCAATAACTCCAACTTTCATTGTCTGAAACCTCCTATAAAATGTATTATCTTCTGACAATTAATATTATCAATATATGTAATAGATTAATTAGCAGTTTTTAAATGGTTCTTTTACCTTTTCTTTGTTTTTATCAAGGAAGAATGCCATTCCGTATTTCTGGTCTTCTGTCTCGAAGCAGCTACCAAATAACTTCTCTTCGATTACGATAGCTTCATCCATTCCTACTTCTAAACCTTCATTGATGGCTTTCTTACATGCACGAACTGCGATAGGTGCGTTCTTTGCAATACCTTTTGCCATCTTTTTAGCCTGAGGCATTAACTCTTCAAGTGGATAAACTTCGTTAACCAGTCCGATTCTATATGCTTCTGCTGCTTTAATATTACGAGCAGTATAGATTAACTGTTTTGCTTTTCCAGGTCCTACGATACGAGCAAGTCTCTGTGTTCCACCAAAACCAGGTGTAATTCCAAGACCAGCTTCCGGCTGTCCAAATACTGCGTTCTCAGAACAAAGTCTAATATCACAGCTCATAGAAATCTCACAGCCACCGCCTAATGCAAATCCGTTGATTGCTGCGATAACAGGAATAGGAAGAGTTTCAATCTTTCTAAATACATCATTACCTGCTTTACCAAAAGCTTCACCTTCTGCTTTTGTAAGAGTGCTCATTTCTCCGATATCAGCACCAGCTACGAAAGATTTCTCTCCTGCACCAGTAATGATAAGACATCTGATTGCATCTAAATCTACTGCATCAATAGTTGCATCTAAATCTTTTAATACTTCACTGTTTAAAGCATTTAAAGCCTTTGGACGATTGATGGTGATAATACCAACCTGACCATCTACTTCATAATCGATAAATCCCATTGTATGTATCTCCTTTCAGATTACATTATTATAACTGTCTAAAGCTGTAGAAATCAGTTATAAACTATGTAATTGATATAACCGGATTCGAAAACCGAACCCGGATATATGTAATCATTCTATACGTGATTAGTCTCTTTCAACGATTGTTGAGCAGCCCATACCACCACCGATACACAGTGTAGCAAGACCCTTCTTAGCATCACGTTTCTGCATCTCATGTAATAATGTAACAAGGATACGGCATCCTGATGCTCCAACTGGATGTCCAAGAGCAATAGCTCCACCATTAACATTTAACTTCTCTGGGTTGATTCCTAATTCTCTTCCTACTGCTAATGACTGAGCTGCGAAAGCTTCGTTAGCTTCAATTAAGTCAAAGTCATCAATGCTCATGCCTGTTTTAGCAAGAACTTTCTTAGTAGAAGCAACTGGTCCAACACCCATGATAGAAGGATCAACTCCACCTAATGCTCCTGCTACCCATGTAGCCATTGGAGTTACACCTAATTCTTTAGCTTTTTCTTCGCTCATAACAACAACACAAGCAGCACCATCGTTAATACCTGAAGAGTTAGCAGCTGTTACGATACCATCTTTCTTGAAAGCAGGACGTAATTTAGAAATACTTTCTGCTGTTGTTCCAGGACGTGGTCCCTCATCTGTATCTACAACAACTGTTTTCTTTTTAAGTTTAACTTCTACAGGAACGATCTCATCTTTGAACTTACCAGCTTCGATAGCTGCTGTAGCTTTCTGCTGTGAATTAGCGGAGAACTCATCTAACTCTTCTCTTGTTAAATGCCACTGTTCTGCAACGTTTTCAGCTGTAATACCCATATGGTACTGATTGAAAGCATCTGTTAATGCATCGTTAACCATACAGTCTTTTAATACGCCATTGTTCATTCTGTATCCAAAACGAGCTTTGTCTAAGCAGAATGGAGCTAATGACATGTTTTCCATACCACCAGCGATAACGATATCAGCCTCACCTGCTAAAATCTTTGTAGCAGCAAGGTTAACACAGTTAAGACCAGAACCACAAACTACGTTAATTGTTACAGCAGGTACTTCGATTGGGAGTCCCGCATTAATGGAAGCCTGGCGAGCAACGTTCTGTCCAAGACCAGCCTGGATAACACATCCCATTAATACTTCGTCTACCTGATCAGCAGGTACGTTAGTTCTCTTTAATGCTTCTTTGATTACGATGCTTCCTAAATCTGCAGCTGGTACTGTGCTTAATCCACCACCCATTGTTCCGATTGCGGTACGACAAGCACCTGCTAATACAACTTTCTTTGCCATAGTTTCATTCCTCCATTTAAGTTATCAATATTATTTGATATAGTTGCTTTGCTAGAGCATTTCTAGTACGATATGTGTTAATGCTATCACAATCTTCCGATATTTGCAACAAGATTATAAATTATTTTTTAATTAATATTCTCATTTATGAGAATTTCACAATTTATTCACTTTTATACGTAAAATCCTTTATATTTTTCGTTCTTTTTTCTTATCATTCCACTTTCATTTATGGATAATCTCTATTGATTATTTTTTGAATTTTGCGAAAAAAGGGAACAAAATACAAAAAAATGCCTAAATATGTGAAAAAATAGACACTGTTTTTTAATTAAAGATACAAAAGTTGGAAATAGCACATCAGGAATTTAGAAAATCCTAAGCAAATAAACCGTAACTACTCATTTTGGAACAACGATATATCTCTAGTTTCCATTCAAGAATGTCCCGGCATTTTTGCCGCTTTATCTTTATCCAGATTAGATTGAAAATTTATATACTCTTTTATTTTTAGTAACTGCAAAAAATTAGAATGAATTTCAGCTCGTACTATTTAGCTTTCTATTTATAATTTTCTTGAATACAATGACAAAATTTTAGCATTATATGAATATTTTTTTATCATTATTTAGTCTGGCAGTTAAAATAATAATACAAAATATTTGGTATCACGTTGGTTTGATTTCATCTATCCACAAAGATTTAAAAAACAAAAAATATGACTTAGCATATCTTCACAGAGCTTTTTTGTTTTACAAAACAAAGTTTTAGTAAAACAAAAAAGCACCAATATCGATATATTGATGCTTCAGAAATTGCGGGGGAAGGATTTGAACCAACGACCTCCGGGTTATGAGCCCGACGAGCTACCAGACTGCTCTACCCCGCGATAATAGATAATTATTAATTTTTAAATGGGCGGAGGTGGATTCGAACCACCGAAGCAATTTGCAGCAGATTTACAGTCTGTCCCCT
>OLRY01000795.1_pt1 | contig 36921 bp, 29 predicted proteins | sample 1672541 | NCBI WGS metagenome assembly OLRY01 (sample SAMEA3136697, study PRJEB25190) | human gut metagenome | biome: human gut; feature: human-associated habitat; material: faeces | place: Austria | collected 2013 | reverse complement strand
CTCTGAATGGAACTGCTATAATAAATTCCTATCTTCCGATGGATATGGAGCATATTTTTCACTTTCAGAAACTCTGCACAGACCTGTTCATCTGCCACAGGTATTCTGTATCTGCAAAGTCTTTTCCAGCGAATAAATTCAACCATGCTGTCTGCGACATTTTTGATCAGAAAGACCAGCCAGATAATTCCGGCTATCCCAAACACGAGATCCATATCTCCTGCCATCTCAAAATTAGGTTTCCATATGCTTTCCGTCCGCAGATATCCACGCCAGGTCAGCCTGACGATCAGATAACCAAACGGTACTATGTACATCATACATACAAACCGCAAAGTCACATATACCAGTCTGGGATCCCGTTTCAGCAAAAGCGGCTGAAATACTCTCCAGAACCCCAGACTGACCGTACCTGTAAAACAGGCAATCAAGATAATCAAAAATATCTGACTAATTAAGTTCATCTAATTTTTTCTTGAGTACCTGAACCTCTTCCTTGGTAAGCGCATCCTCGCAAAGATGGCAGGCAAACGCAGCCATATCTCCTTTATCAAAGAATCTTGCGTTCTCCTGTACGGTTGCTTTCCAGAAATCTTCCTTGCTTACTGCAGGCTGATAGAATGAATATCTTCCCTTGCGGTAAACTGTTAAAAATGATTTCTTAACCAGTCTTGCCAGAAAAGTAGAAACCGTCTGTGGCTTCCAGCTTTTTCCGTTCTCCTGATTTACTCTGTTCATGATATCCTGTAATGCCAGATCCTCTGTTGAATCCCAGATAACTTTCATGACAAGTCTTTCGCATGCTGAAATATCGTTCGTATCCATGAACCAATCTCCTTTCCACTCGCGCAGTGATTACTACGTCCGTAAACAACATATCATTTTTTTATGTTGTTTTCAATAATTTTTTTATTTTTTTATGTTTTTCCCAACAGCAGAGATTCTCTTTTTCAATCCCCTGTTTTCCAAAGAAAAACGCATATACATGTTTTATTATAAAACATTTTCAGCCAGAATGCTACATTTATCTTTTTTATTCAGACAAAATTCATACTTTTAGCCTAGAACCTGCTCATCATCACAGGTAACACCAAGGCTTACCTCGATCAGCCGCAGATCCGATCCAAGTGCTTTGATGGAATGTTTCTTGCCGGATGCAATACTTACCGTAGAACCTGCAAGCAGATCTACTTCCGTTCCCTCAAGAATCAGTTTTCCCATACCGGAAATAACGGTGATCGTCTCCGTATGCTGGGCATGTGTGTGATATGGCATTGTCTTGCCTGCAAGGATCTTGATGCGTTTTGTGACGCTGTGTGTGCCGTCCTCGTCGTTGTTGTCGATCGTCTTGATCGTTCCCCAGCGGCGCTCTTCAAATCTTGACTCATCCGGAATATTTTCAAGGCAGTCTTTGATATAGGAACTCTGGTGTTTGTCCGCTACTAATATTCCATCGTGCGAAGCAACGATCACCATATTTTTTGCTCCCATGACTACCATCGGAACTCCAAGCACATTGATTGCATGGCTGTTCTCACAGGTCTTATCCCATGTCACATCACCAATGCTCTGCTCTTTCATTTCCTCGGTCAGGGTATTCCAGGTTCCAAGGTCTTTCCAGATCCCGTCATACTGGACAGCAACAATGTTTTTCCAGTGCTCTAACACCTCATAGTCAAAGCTCTGTTTCGGCAGCTTTTCGTAATCGGCAACCATCTCATCATAGTTTGTCGTAACACCGTATTTATCCAGCCACTGCGCAGCCATGTTTAATTTGAAACAGAACACACCACAATTCCAGAGTGCACCCATATCCACAAGTTCCTGTGCGGTCGCCTCATCCGGTTTTTCACGGAATCCTTTTACTGCAAACGGCTCGGATCCGTTTTTTTCAGGAACGATATATCCATATTTTGTGGATGGATAGGTCGGCACGCCGCCGAGCAGTCCGATCACACTGTCCTGTTTTTCAATATATTCACCCAAAGATTTGATCTTATTAAAAAATTCTACTGTAGTGTATGGATCTACCGGCAGAAATGCAACCACATCATCCGGCTTTGCACCCTTGTTTGACAAAAGATAGGCACAGGATAACATAACAGCCGGGAATGTGTTGCGGCGCATAGGCTCAACCGCAACTTCTGCCTGTCCGTCCAACTGGCTCTCGATGAGCTCCACCTGGGAATCGCTTGCACAAACGATCGTATTTTCGGAAAGAGATGCCGCTTTCAGCTGTCCAAAGACACGCTGTAACATGGAACATTTTTCGGTGCTTTCCGAATGTTCCGCTTCATCCGGGTTCATTAACTTAATATACTGCTTGGAACACAGATCATTTGATAACGGCCAGAGACGTTTTCCGGAACCGCCTGATAATAAAACAATATACATGTTGTTTCTCCATTCTACGCTCTTAGCGCTCTGCACGCATCGGATTGTGCAGGAAATCATCATAAGTCAGGCGGATTCCTTCCTCTAACTCTGTCTTATATTTCCAGCCGAGTCCCTCTAATTTGCTTACATCAAGAAGTTTTCTCGGTGTTCCGTCCGGTTTTGTGGAATCCCATTTGATCTCACCCTCATATCCGACTACTTTGGCAACCAGTTCTGTCAGCTCTTTGATGGTCAGCTCTTTTCCGGTTCCAAGGTTCACGGTCTCGTTTCCGCTGTAATGGTTCATCAGATATACGCAGGCATCTGCAAGATCGTCCACATAGAGGAACTCTCTGAGAGGTGTACCGGTTCCCCAGCAGGTTACCTCTTTTAATCCGGCCTCTTTTGCCTCATGGAAACGACGGATCAGTGCCGGAAGCACATGGCTGTGCTCTGGATGATAATTATCGTTTGGTCCGTAAAGGTTGGTCGGCATAACAGAAATATAATCAGTTCCGTACTGACGGTTTAAAAACTCGCAGTATTTTAAACCGCTGATCTTTGCAAGTGCATATGCCTCATTGGTTTTCTCCAGTTCACTTGTCAGAAGGCAGCTCTCTTTCATCGGCTGTGGAGCCATACGCGGATAAATACAGGAAGAGCCTAAAAACATTAACTTCTTACATCCGTTTTTCCATGCCTCGTGGATCACGTTCATCTCAAGAACCATATTGTCATACATGAAATCAGCGAGTGCTTCACTGTTTGCCATGATACCGCCTACTTTTGCGGCTGCAAGAAACACATAATCCGGTTTTTCTTTTGCAAAAAACTCCTCCACTGCATCCTGACGGCAGAGATCTAACTCTTTGTGTGTTCTTGTGATGATATTTGTATATCCTTCTTTTTCAAGCTGACGGACAATCGCGGAACCTACCATTCCTCTGTGTCCGGCAACATATATTTTTGCATCCTTTTCCATGATCTTATTCTCCATTTCTGTCTGTTTCCCAAGACATAACAAGTTTGAGCGTAAGCACAAACTTGTGTGTGAAAAATCTTATTTTTCACACTTTTCTCCAAATGTTATTTTTCGTTTTTTACAAGCTCCATATCATGCGCTACCATGATCTTTACAAGTTCCTCAAAAGTAGTTTTCGTCGGATTCCAGCCAAGCTCTGTCTTTGCTTTTGCAGGATCTCCCCAGAGATTTACAACGTCGGTCGGACGATAGAACTCCGGTGAAACTTTGATAACAGTCTTTCCGGTTGCTTTGTCGATACCGACTTCATCCATACCCTCGCCCTTGAACTCAAGCTCAATGCCAGCCTCGCGGAATGCGTGCTCACAGAACTCGCGGACAGAGTGCTGCTCACCGGTTGCGATCACGAAATCTTCCGGTTTGTCGTTCTGTAAGATCAGCCACATACATTCAACATAGTCTTTTGCATAACCCCAGTCACGCAGGGATGATAAATTTCCAAGGTAGAGCACATCCTGTTTGCCCTGGGCGATTCTTGCTGCTGCAAGGGAGATTTTTCTGGTTACGAAAGTCTCACCACGGCGCTCTGACTCATGGTTGAATAAAATACCATTACAGCAGAACATGTTATATGCTTCACGGTACTCTTTTACGATCCAGAAACCGTACTGTTTTGCAACTGCATACGGGCTGTATGGGTGGAACGGTGTTGTCTCGCGCTGTGGAACTTCCTCTACTTTTCCATATAACTCGGAAGTGGAAGCCTGATAAATACGGCAGGTCTTCTCTAATCCACAGATACGGACTGCCTCAAGCACTCGGAGTACTCCGGTTGCGACAACATCTGCTGTATATTCCGGCACATCGAAGCTGACACCAACATGGCTCTGTGCAGCGAGGTTGTAGATCTCATCCGGTTTAATGCTTCCGATCAGACGTACCAGACTTAAAGAATCAGACAGATCTCCGTAATGAACGGTAAAATTCGGATTGCCCTCTAAATGGTCGATACGCTCTCTCTTTTCTACGGAAGAACGGCGTACCATACCGTGTACTTCATATCCTTTTTCTAAAAGAAGCTCTGCAAGGTAGCTTCCATCCTGTCCTGTGACACCTGTGATCAATGCTTTTTTACTCATTTCATCTCTCCTTTTATGAATTCTATGATTATTTTGCTAATATCAAAATTTTAAGCCGTTGTATAGATTAATCTAATTTTTTTGATTTTGCAATTGAATATATTGGTCTAAAATAGTATTATATTGCTATGCAAAAATTATTTTTTGAAAAATATAAAACCTCCGAAGTTACAAATACGCGAAGCGTCATCAATACCCCCTCCGCATTTACCCGCAAAAATTTCTTCCACATACAGGAAGCTGGCTATTTAAAAAGCCTGAAATCACATTTAAGCAGGCGGAGCGAGCTGAATTCCTACCTGTTTTTTGTCGTGCTCTCCGGCAGTGGCGAGGTTACCTACCGCGAACCGTTATCCGAAGGCGGAATGATCTCTTCAACGGCGCATGCGGGTGACTGTTTTTTTCTCGACTGTTCCGGGGAATACACCCACATCAGTACGGATGAAGATCCATGGGAACTTCTCTGGATCCATTTCAACGGTCCCGAGGCCAGGGCATATTATACCTATTTCAGGGATCACCATAACTGGCATTTCCGCTCTGCTCATTTCACAGAACTGATCAACGCAATTGAGAGTATCATCCGCTACAACGAAGAACCGACCGATGACACCGATCTTTTAACTGCCCAGCAGATCATTCATATTTTAACGCTCATCTGTACCGAGTCTAATGAAAAAAATGAACTGCTCTCAGATAAACTTAAAACAATTCTGCACTATCTGGACGAACATTATACCGAAAATATCTCCTTAGACCAGCTTGCGGAACATTTTTTTATCAGTAAGTATTATCTTTCACGGGAATTTAAAAAGGAATTCGGAACGACGGTCATACAGTATGTGCTGGCAAAAAGGATCAATAATGCCAAGGAGCTGCTTCGGTACAGCAATTCTTCGATTGAGGAGATTGCGCACCTGTGTGGGATCGATGATGCGAGTTATTTTAATAAGGTGTTCCGGAAGATGGAGGGGTGTACGGCGTCGGAGTACCGGAAACGCTGGTAGAAGTGAGTGGCTCGGACGCGGGGAAACGCCTGGGTAGGATTACAAAAGCCAGGTGGGCGGGAGGGTTTTATAAGAAGGCACGCTTGCGCTGCGTGTCGCTCGCAACGGTACTAAGGGAGCAAAATACGCTCCCTAAGGACCGGCGGCTCCCCAGCACCTTCTTTTAAAACTCTCCCGCCCACCTGGCTTTACGTTATGTTTTCGATAGGCGTTTCACCGCGTCCTATCTCTACTTTGGCTTTCGTCGCAGGCGTTTCATTACGACATGGCTCTACCTGGTTTTCCCCGTAGGTATTTCAACACGATCTGATTCTACCTGGTTTTTCGACGCAGGCGTTTCTTTAACCGGTTCAGTATTTCTGAAAACGCAAGGCATCCCAGGACGGCGGCGGTAATGCGCAGTGCATGATACAGAACAAATGGTACAACTGCGCCGCCCGGCACAGGAATTGCTATAAATTTGGATGCAATACGTTCGACAACTTCTAAGGCAAAGATGTGGAAGGCGAGCAGGAAGATCGTATTTTTTCCGACGTAGGCGATGAATCTGCCCGGTGCCGTATTTTCGATCAGTTTGCCAAACCAGATGCAGAGCAGTGATCCGGTGAGTCCGACGATGATGAAAAATGGGACGCTGAATGCTCCGTAGATGCCGTATTCACGGATGGACATATTGATGCCGGGATCAAGACAGCTTGTCAGGATGTAGATGACAAATACCGCTGCGATTAACGGAATGTTCCATTTTTTTTCGAAGAACTGTGCTCTCCCAAGCAGGGTTCCTGCAATCATGAAGATGGTTCCCACGCAGGCAAGATCGATGCTCCATGGAAGGAGTACCGGAATATCTGCAAGTGCCATTGTGATGGCAGTCAAAACGATCAGTGTACCGATTAAAAATTTCCGGTCAGAAAGGCAGCGGTCAATGACCAGATGATAGACAAGACTCGCTGCAAAAAATGCGGTCAGATACCACATGGCACCATTTGCCACGGTAAACAAATAAACGTTATCCTTGACGACTGTCGTGTCGTACAGGCAGTATCTGGAATAGAGTATTCCAAATGCAGACGCTTTTGTCTCCGCAAGTGTTCTTCCCATCAGCACATAGACTGCCAAAAGCACTGCACTGTATCCAAAATACGGGATCAGAAGGCGTTTTGCCTTGTGTTCAATATTTTCTTTGTAACTTCTTCCCTCTTTATAAATATATCCCGAAACCACAAAAAACAGCGGAATGTAATAATTGATCAGAAAGCGGCTCAGCCCACAGCTGTGTGAGATAATGACAAGCAAAAGTCCGAATCCCCTTGCCACATCCAGATATTGATATCGTTTCATTTTTACTCCTGTATCCAATCCTGTTTAATCAGTGCACGCTCCCACAGATACGGCTGAATCCGGTTCCAGATGTCCGCCGCCTGATGGAACGAAGCATTTTTACCTGCAAGAAAATCAGAAAGATCACTGCGCACTTTTGCGGGATCATCGATCAGGCTGCAGTTTGCAAAGTCTGCAGATGCCACCGTATCCTCAAAAAACTGGCGGTACGGTCCCCTCATCCAGTCAAGAATCGGAGCATTAAATCCCAGCTTGGTACGGCGGTAAGCAATCTCTTTTGGCATAAAAGCTGCGCCCGCATCACGGACGATCGATTTCGAAAAACCTCCGTGCAGTTTTGAACGCCATCCAATGGAAAATGCAAACTCTACGATCCTGTAATCCAGAAACGGCATACGGATCTCAACGCCCGCTGCCATGCTGTCCCTGTCATAGTTGCGCAGCAGTGTCGGCAGGATCGTCTCATGTGTGGAGACAAATAATGTCTTATTAAGATTATCCAGACAGTTCCAGTTCGGATGGTCGGAATACGCACTCTTTACAGTTTCTTTACCAAGCAGTTTTTTTGCATGGTATTTTAACATATATTCGCGGTAGAGTCTGTTTCTCTGCTTTTTAAATGCAGCTGACTGCTGACTCACTCCGTCTTCCGCATCCTGGTTTAAATATGCGGTCGTGATCATGTCGATTTCTTCTTTTGTCTTTGCATCCGGGTATGCTTTTAACACATCAAATCCATATCCCGCAAACAGCTCATCCGCCGCATGTCCGTCAAGGGAAACAGTGGTTCCCATCTCTCTCTCTTTTTTGTAGAGCTCCATCATCGGCACCTGTGGATTGCCCCAGAGTTCTTCAAAACAGTAAAGCTGGCGCAAAAACTCACGCTCTGAAACTGCGGAATCAATGTTCATAAAGGTATGGCTGATTCCAAGATAATCCGTCACCTGTTTTGCATATTTTGTTTCATCCTGCGCCGTTCCCGGAAAACATGCCACATAAGCGTGCTGCCAGTCATTGTTGGCGCGCTCATCTGTCATGTTTTTGGAAATATAGGACATTGCGCAGATAACAGCGGAAGAATCAAGTCCTCCGGAAAGTCCGGTACCAAGTGTCACATCACTTCTCATTCGGATCTTGCAGGCATCCAGAAACAATTCGCGGAACTGCTCTACCTGTTCCTCATAGGAATCCGGTACGCTGATCAGATGATCTAAGGTATTCCAGTAGCGTTTCAGTGTAATCTTTCCGTCTTTTACCCATGCATTGTGGCCTGCCGGGAACCGTTTGATTCCACGGATCAGACACTCCGGCTGTGACTCATAATGATTGTCTGCAAAGTAGCGGTCGAACATCGGCTTGTTTGCTTCTACCTTAGGCAAAAGCGGCAGAATTACTTTCATCTCCGATGCAAACGCAAAGCCACCATCCGGCAGTTCGGCATAAAATAACGGTTTTACTCCAAAACGGTCTCTGGAAATGAAAAGCTGTTTTGTCTGTTTATCCCAGATGGCAAATGTCCACATACCGTTGAAGCGTTCCACACAGGATTCACCCCACTCACAAAATGCAGCCATGATGACTTCGGAGTCGCTGGCACTGCGGAACGTATATCCCTTTTTCTTAAGCTCGTCCCGGATCTCGATAAAGTTATAGATCTCGCCGTTAAACGTCATCCAGTAACGCTCATTTGCATAGGACATCGGCTGGCTTCCGGCATTGGAAAGATCTAAAATGGATAATCTGCGGTGTCCTAATGTCACACCGTCCTCCTGCCACAGTCCGTAACCGTCCGGTCCACGGTGGATCATCGTGTTTAAGCATTTCATCGCCAGTTCCCGGTCTACCTTTTTATTGACTACACCGTAAATTCCACACATACTAAACCTCGTTTCTGATATAAATATTTATGAATCAAAAAAATTTGAAACTTATTAGGGAATTAAATTGTTCACAACTTTCATATACTAAATTTAAATTTCATAATTATTTCCGATGAATCAGCCACAGATAACGTGTATTCGTGACCAGATAACGTTTAAACAATCTCTTCGGATCCTGCAGCAGACGATATAACCATTCCAGGCTCAATTTCTGCATCCAGCCCGGCGCACGTTTAATGTTTCCGGCATGGTAGTCAAATCCTGCCCCGACACCGATCATCACGCCGTTTACATGGTCCTTATGAGCATACATCCATTTTTCCTGCTTCGGTGCTCCAAGTCCCACCCAGATGATATCTGCTCCGGATGCATTAATCTGGTCGACCATCTCTTTATCTTCCGCTTCGGACAACTCGCGAAACGGCGGTGACACCATTCCTGCAATCTGAAGATGTGGATATTTTTCTGCCAGTTTTTCTTTTAACAGAGCAAGCGTCTCCTCACTGCTCCCGTAAAAATAATGTTTCAGTCCGTTATCGCGTGCAAATAATGCAAGCATCAGATCCGGTCCTGTCACACGCTCCGCCTCTGGGAATCCGTGTTTTCTGCTGTAACCGGAAAGCGGCCCGCCATCCGGCAGAACAAACGCGGCATCTGCCTGTACCGTGTGATACTGCGGATCGTCATGCGCCATCACGGTCGTGTGCACATTTCCCACACAGATATATTTTCCCCGCAGCTGCTCTATATTCTGCTCGATCAGATTTACGGTCTTTTCCATATCCGTCACAAGGATATCAAGGCCTAAAATATTACATGTTTTCAGTTCCATATTTTTTCCCTGCTTCTTTTCTTCCTGCCATTTTCATGCTGTAAACATCTTAGCAGATATTTATGATTCCTTCCGGCATACCGTCTCAAGCGGTATATTCCCTATATACGATGGAAGTAAACTGAATGTACTGTTATAACTTCCTAAAATTTTTCTGCACTTTGACAATGCGATCATCTCCACAAATGCTTCCTCAATTCCCTCTTTCGAATCGCGGTCGATCACATCCGACTGCGGGAAGATCAGCTTTGCATCCGGCAGTAATTCTTTCAATTCCCTGCGTACCTCTTTGTCATCTGTTGCCACAAAAAAACATGTTTCTTTATCCGCTTCCAGTTCTTTTTTCATACGCTCGGCAAACAATGCCAGCGGACTGTTTGCGATCGCATCCGTATGGTCAGTCCTTCTCACATGTACCCCCACACAATTTCCAGTCAGTTCACGAAACAGATAGTCACCTTTTTCTTCAATGTTTTTGCCTGGCTTTAAAAAGGAATAACTCTCTGCCCCGACCTCGCAGATCGGCCCAAATGCTTTTAAATAGATGACCGGTGTCTGCTCGATCAGGTGGAATAGTCCTTCATACCCTTCCGTTTCTTTGATCTGTTCCACATCATCACACTCTAAGAAACGATCTGCCATTTTTCTCCATTTCTTTTTTGCATGATTCCCAAGAAGCTGTGCCACCGGCTCATTCTTAAATCCATTTTCGCTGATCTCCACCACCTCAAACGGCAGATCAAACAGCTCTGAAAAACTGATGTTGCATCCGACTTCACGTTTCCACATCACGACCAGCCTGCGGTTTAATTTTTCTGCCACCGCATAAGCAGAACCCAGACCAAGCAGTCTGTTTCCAAGCCCTGCACACGGCTCTATGATTATCATCGGTTCACTCATACGCTTTCCTTCTCTTTCCTTGTCACACTGCCACCCTCTACCTGATATACCATGTCACAATTTTTGATCGTAGACAGGCGGTGTGCAATAATCAGCATTGTCATCTTACCCTGTAAGCTGTCGATTGCTTCCATAACAGCAGCTTCTGTTTCCGTATCCAGTGCGGAAGTTGCCTCATCCAGCACTAACACTTCCGGTCTGCGGTATAGCGCACGTGCAATACCGATACGCTGACGCTGTCCACCGGATAAGCGTACACCGGCCTCTCCGATCATGGTATCTAAGCCCTCATCAAGGGATTTTACAAACTCATCTAATTGTGCCTGTTTTAATGCTTCCCAGATATCTGCATCATCAATGCCTTCCGTCTTGCCAAATGCAATATTATTGCGGATTGTATCGTCCAACATGTAGATAGTCTGTGGGATATAACCGATCTTATCATGCCATCCACGGTAAGATTCTTTGATATCCATACCATCTACCGTGATCTTTCCGGCCTGCGGTTTTAAAACACCCAGGATCAGGTCGACCATCGTGGTCTTTCCGGCACCGGACGGTCCGATAAATGCAACGGACTTGTTTTTCGGGATTGTCACATTGACATGGGCTAATACCGCATCCTCAGTATCCGGGTAATGGAAGGTCATATCCTCGACTTTGATTTCTTTGTCTAATGTTACTTTTTTATAATTTTCTTCTTTTGCTGTTTTTACTTCCAGGTCACGGATCGCAACATACTGTTCACCAACCTTTTTGATGACGACACCATTATGGATAATGGATGCCAGATAATCTGCCATTTTATTTGCAGATGGAAGCAGATAAAATGCTGCCGCCGCAAACACTGCAAGTGTTCCTACAAACTGTGTCGGATCTGTTGTCGTAACGCTGATCTCGACAATGATCGCCGACATAAGGCCAATGATACAAAGCGCCTCCATCAGAGGTTTCTGAATGGATCCTAAGAAAGAATTCTGCTTGATCACATAAGTATATAAACCATTCTGCTTGATGAATTCTCCTTCAAAATAACTTTCTCTGTTTGCAATCTTAATCTCTTTGATTCCGCCAAATGCCTGCTGCATGCACTGTAAGATGCTGGCATTATATTTTCTTCGCTCTTCTCCGAATCTTGCAAGGATCCGTTTTAATTTTTTCATAAAGACCATTACCATGATCAGCATTGCAACCACAACGCCGACCGTGATCATCGGGTCTTTCAGGACTAAAAAGACAACCATAATTCCACTGACACAGATCTCAGATGTAAGCTGCAGCATATTTAATACAGCTGCATAAAACATTTCCGGGTCCGTATTGATATCTCGCATCAGTTCTGCACTGTTGTGGTTTAAGAAAAATGTATAATCCTGATGAATATAATATTTCATCATGCGATCCTGCATTTCCTGTTTTCCATAATAGGAAAAACGATACTGCATATTGTTCATAAAAATAATAAATGCATTTTTCGCCGCATATACGATCATGATGAGCACTGCTAAAGCGATCACCAGCTGATTCGTATTGTCAAGTCCAAGCAGATCGTACCCTTTTCTGATATACGGATTCTGCAAAAGTTCATCCGGACTCATTACCGCCTGGATAAATGGCAGCAATACCGATACACCGAGCAGGCTGACACCTGCATTGATCAGCATTAAGACAGCCATGCCAAACAAGTTGCGTTTCTGTTTTCCATTAAAAACCTTGAAAACACTTTTTATCATATCTTTCATACTATGTGCCTTTCTTATTTCAAAATAATCCAGTTCTTCTGGCGCATCCGTTCACTTAAAATATCATCCGGCATAATTACCGTCTTGTCCGGATTCGGATTCAGATATGCCGCCCAGGTAGAAAATGTGCTGTTTGACAATATCTGATTCTGACACGATGACATCAGGAAAAATTCATCGACATCTGAAAATTCTCCCATCTCCGAGATAAATTTTACATTTCCACAATCGCCAAGTGCCTTTGCTGCCTCATCCCTGTCGTTCGTAAACACAATATAGGAAAGCCCTGGTTTTTCCTGCTCCATCCGCATTTTTGCCTTTGCAAAATATGCTCCTGACGGTCCTTTGATGTCCCCCCCTCTGACGTGAAGCGCACAGGTAGGCTCTGCCTTAAATTTCTGCGTCAGTGCCTTTACCTGCTCACTCTGTTCGTAAGCCGGTGTCATCATTGCTGTAATCTCATCCAAATATTCCTCAAAATATTCCAGATGCTGCCAGTATCCATACAGATATTTGTTCCGGAAACGCTTTTTCTCATAAACTCTTGGATCTATATCATTGACGTCATACTGCCCGTTTTTGTTCTCATAGACCTCCCGCTCCCTGATTACCCGATATTTTACCGCTCTCCGTATATTTTTGTAAAGCTTCTGCCATAAATTTTTGTTTGGAAATGATTCTTTTGCATCATATTTCAGATGAAATTTATCCAGTTCAAAATCCCGAAGAGAAGAATTGTCACACTCTGAAATATCCAGCAGTAACTTCTCATTTTCCCTCCTTGCCGCGGCATAGCCACAGGCGTAATTAAAAAGCTGGTTTCCCATCCCATCTCCGATTTTCACAACTATCATGTCTTATTGCTCTCTCCTGTTCCTGATACGATTTGAAATCCATGAAACACAGACAGTGATCCCTGCAGCTGCATACGAAATCATCATCATAAGATAAGGGAACACATATCTTGCCTTTGCCTCCCACATGGCAGAAAACAGGAATCCGCCAAACACTCCGATCAGCAGTACATAATGTTCAATCTGCTGTTCTTTTTTTCTTCCTGCAAGCAGATACACAAACACACCTCCATACAATAGAATCTGATATATGTTCATGACATAGCACTGATACATCGGAGCTTCCCACTGTGCGCCGAGTTTCCTGCTGTAAAAATCGATCGCCATCGCCGAATCATTGACACATTCTTCTGCAAACTCCAGAAGATGTTCTTTCGCTTCCTTCGCCGCCGGTTCTGGCATAAAATCATGTTTTTCATATGTATTCCAATTGTATCCATTAAACCAGCCTGCATTCTGTTTGTCATCGTTCGTTCCCATTGCAATGTGCATGACCGCCGGCATCGGTTTGCTGTCTGCCGGTATATGATTCATATAAAGCAGATTGACTCCGGAACGCAGAATAAAAATTTCGAGGAAAAGCGCCACTGCCGTGGCGATTACTGTTTTTTTTTGCCACTTCTGCATTACTCTTTCCCCTTTTCTTTTCCGAGAAGCTTCTTTACCACTTTCGCAAGACCAGGCATGTATTTTGCCGCAACTCCGCGATACCAGATAAAATTCAATTTCAGGCTCTGCATAAGATGTTCATCCTCCGCATGTGCACGGATCCACTTCGGTGTGAGTTCCACCTGATCGGTAAATTCATACGGGATTATATAAAAATGGTCTCCCAGCTCCCTGTTTTTAAAATTCTTGCCGCCCGGGAAATGTGCATAAAGAATTTCTTCCTTACATACTTTTCCATGGATCAGACAGATACGGTAGATACTTCCTCTGTCATACTCAAACATCACATGTTTGCGTTTTCTCCATTTCCAGCAGTTTTTTTCATTCTTTAGTTTTGCCACAAATCCTTTGGCATAATTCTTTCTGTCATCCGGGATAAAGCCTTTTTTATCTGGCTGATAGGACTCGAAAATACGTTCTCCATACTGTGGAAGTCCCTGTTCATCAAAATAACGGTCGATTCCAGGCACTTCATCAAAAGACCATGCCCTGCTGCCCTCTTTAAAAATATCAACTCCAAGGTAGCCTTTAAATGCTTCCGCCGCATCTTTCCAGACCATACGGTGAAATTCATCATTCCGCATCAAAGTAAGATGCCCGTAAATGCCTATTTTCCCATATTTTTCAAAAATATCATCCGTAAAAAATTTTCTGAGATTACCAAATACAAGATCACAGTCACAAAAACCCCAGAAATCATATGGCTTTAATTCCTCTTCAAAAATCTTGCCATACATAACCTTATAATTACATAATCCTCTTGGTGTATCGATACATATCTCACGGTCAAGCGCTGTATGCACACGCTCACGCATCTCATCTAAAGTGGTATAATGCACTTTTACATTTTCCGGATAATCCATCTGCGTATGATCATCGGTAAATAACAGCCAGTCGATCGTCGGATTATACTTACATCCGATCAGAAACTTATCAAAATATCCATGCAGGTGTCCACCCAGATAGCATAATACGATTCCTACTTTATACATTTTGTCTCCTTTTTGGTAAAATTACTCTTCTAAACGCGAAAACGATCACTCCGATCACAGATATCAGTGACACAAGTTCTGCAATTCTCCAATACACAGGCTCATGAAATGCAACCGTGATATTGCCGGCAAAACCTGCCGGGGCAGCCACACTGATCACATTATTTTCACCATCTGAGATTTCAAGTTCATTTCCCAGATCATCTGTTGCATGATATCCTTTATAGTTAAATATAGGAAGTTCTATATTGGTATTTTTTTCTCCATTTTCACAATATACCGTAATCTTATTTCCTTTTCTCTCCACAATATTTAACACATTGGCATCATTTTTTTCATACATATTGCTTTGGATATTTCCAATATCCGATCCCGTTCTTAAATACTCTCCTGTTCCAATACTCTTAGTACTGATACTGTCAGTATCGAATGTGTTCATTACAGATGTTGTCTGAACATTTGTGGATGTGCTTACAGAATCAAAAATGCTTCCTGTGAGATATGAAGTCATCAAAACACTGATCACCAGGATTACCATGCTGATGTTTTTCATGCTGTACTTCGCCTGGATTTTTTCAAGGCTGATCATCTCACATGCTAACATGACCAGAAATACCGTTGCGATTCCCACATAGCGCCAGGAATACTGCACCTGTGCCAGCAGCAGTCCGATTTTGGTATGAGCTGCGATTTTATCCCACGGGAACAGATTTGATGCGACAAACAGTGCAGCAATCGATGCTCCTGCAAAAAACTGACATTTCTTATCTTTTAATCCGTACAGTCTCATGATGACCCACAGGATAAGAGCTCCCATTAAAATCAGTCCCGGTGTGATCTGCATTCTTCCTAGCATCGATTCTGATGCATGCCCCCAGACTTTACGGAAGAAAGTAAAATATTCCCCGACGTAAGCTCCAAATTTCTGTATTTTCATGACATCATTCTGAACATGATCTGTAATTTTTACATCTACATTGATGTAATAATCCAAAAACGGAACAATAAAATACGCACACAGCAGACACGTCTCTGCTACAGCCAGTCCATACACACGCAGTGTATTTTTCCTTAACGTCTTTTTCCATAATACCAGACATACTACAACAAGCGTAAAAACTGTCATTTCCGTCGAAAGGACATGGCTTGAAATCAACAGTGACATTCCAAGTGCAAGAAACAGACTGTTCTCCCTGTATTTTTTCCAATCCGCAGCATCCGATGTATAAATCAGATACAGGGCAAGTGCGATCAACGGATATGCCATCATCGCGGTGTATTCTCCTACCGCTGCGCGGATATATACGTCTAGCATACGGTACGGCGACGTCACATAGATCAGCGTTCCCAAAACAGCTACATTTCTGTTTTTAAACATCTTGCTAAAACTAAAATAAGATATTAACATCGTCAAAACGTTGATAAACAAAATGTAAACCTTGTATGCCGACATGACAGGCACACCAACGATGCGGAGCATCGCCGGCAGATATAAAAGAATATCACCATAAAATATAGAAACCGGATATCCGTAACCATACAGACTCAGCGAATGGATCCTTGCCGGAAAGCTTCCATTCTTTAATTCCTGGGCGATTCCTTCGATTCTTAAAAGATGAAAAGCCATATCATGTCCATCGTAAAATCCTGATATCATCTCCGGCAATGAAACGATAAACAGAATTCCTCCTAACATACACAGGATATTTTTATGCTTTTTGATTTTCTTCCGGAAAATCCAAAGACAGTCCACAAAAGCAAACAGGAAAAATACTTCCACAATCACACGGATATCGTGCAGTTTATTTTCCACGATCGTAATTCCCAAAATCTTTAAGGAACCTTTTCCACCATAAACAACTTTTACACTGAAATTATCCACATCCTCTGTCAGTTCCATGCGGATCGTCTTTGCATTCTGTCCTTCATTTAAAGCAACACCACTGTATTTCAGGTATACATGATTGTCCTCACCCTCACTCGCATCCAGAAGGCAGCTGTGATTTTCATATGCTTCATACTGTATCGTGACCGTATATGACCCTTTCTTCATATCAATATAAGGTCCATAGATCATGTCCACACTCTTTGACTCACCAAGCTTTTCCTTTACAATGGTTTCATCTAAATACCACGAATCTCCATTATAATCGATCACCCAGGAATCCCATTTGTCCAGCGGTGCATCCACAATCGTCCTGTCCTTATGAAAACATAAAAATGTTAAAACTCCCAGGATCAGCACTTCCGCTGCCACAAATATCCACCAATTCTTCTTAAAAAACTCTTTCACAACATTTTCTCCTTCGTATCGTGTGTTTTTACCTTTCTCTGTATTCTGTCCGAAATTGATGTCATCTCCCAGGCGCAGCATGGAAGCAGAATAAATACATAAGGGTATACATATTGACTTTTTGCTTCCCATACAATATGTAACAGGAAACCTCCTACAAAATATAAAAAAATATAGTTACAGTCATATTTCCGATTTCTTCTATCTATAACAAAAAGAGCCGTAAGAATAAACAGAACGATCACAAAGCCTTTCATCGCCAGAGATATCTGCGGCTCTATGCTTCTTCCCGAATAAAGTTCATTTAAAAATTTCGTTTTGTTTCTGGCACCGGCATCCGGCAGCGGGCCGCTCCAGAGTGATTCATACATCGGATCACACCACATGGATTCCAGTTTTTCGGAGAAAAACTCATACGCAGTATCCGGATTATGCCGGAAAATATAAATATTATCCCTGATCTTTGCTTTGCCAAGCTCTGTTGCTTTCTCCGGGTCATATCCTGCTTCCGAAAAGAGCCAGTCCGAACAGCCGTTATACCAGCCTGCTGCATTATTGTAATAAGGCTCCGTTCCCATTGCAATCCATAAAATCTTTGGTTTTCCACCACAGAGTACGCCACCTGTTTCTTTGTTATACCACGCATGGAATGCCTTTCCAGGAAGCACTGACACAACCATCACCAGAACTGCAAGAAAGATCAGCCTCCATTTTTTTTCTTTTAAGATCCGAAGAAAACACAATATTGCGATCGTTATCGATCCTATAATATTATTTCCTTTCAAAATAACTGCAAGCATTACAAAAATGACACACAATATCATATGCTTCCAGTTGCCGCTCTCCAAAGATTTATCCAGAAACAAAAATGCCAGAAGTATGAAAAACAATCCCGGAATAATTCCATATGCAAATGCCAGGAAGAAAAACTGTGGCAAAAATAAAAATGAAAAAAGTATCACATACAGATTTGTCTTGTGATTTTGTCCAAAACACCGGTCTGTCAGCTTCCAGATCACAAAATTGATCCCTATGATCTGCAGGAGATTGACCGCATATAAAAAGCGCACATCCGTGCTGATAAAACCAATCAGATATTCATAGGTCACAAAACTTAACTGATGTTCATTCAGATAGATATCCTGTCCCGGATTTAAAAATGAAAAATCATGCTGTCTCATAAGCACAGAACCGTTATGTGCACTGTACGCATCCATGCGCAATTCCGTTGAAACATTCGCAATCCAGTATATCCCTGCAATTATATAAATTACAGTAAATACAATAAAGAGTATTTTTTCATCAATCTTTTGAATTTTAGATCCTGCGATCAAAAATACCACAAAAATCAGAACTGCGAGCACCAGTGCTGTGATACTGGTGCGCTCTATGCTCACATCCTCCGTCCACACATATGCCACTTTCGACCGATACAGCAGATTCAAAACTGCTACAAAACCGACACAGCAAAGCATCACCAGCCAGATTATATTCTGACAAAACCATTCAAACAGCTCAATTACTTTTTTTATCTTTTGCATATACTTCATATTCCCCGTTTGCAAATACCTGTTGATAAAAATTTTCTTTTACAAATATTAAGACCACATTTGTTTTTTCAGACTGTTCATCCAATGCAGTTTTATTAAAAACCACAAGTGGCATTGCTTCCTGTTCGCTGCCTGACGAAACAGACTCCTCAAGCTGCTGCTCTATCTCCTCTGCCGTGATGTAATCCGTCTCAATCCAGCCACCGCATCCGGTAATATAAGGAGCTCTTCCGGTCAGATAATGTAAGATTGGAATTGCACCACAGGTAACCATCTTATCACTTTCGCTGCCATATGACTTTATAAAGTTTACCACTTCTTCCATCGGCTGTACAATATCCGTATCATACCTGATGCCGCGCAGTTCATCGAGTGTGAACTGCTGTTTTGGCTCTTGATCTTTTAAATACGCCTTTGTCATATAAAAACTCTGTGATGCAGTCAGACCCACACACCATATCGCACAGATGACGGTAAGAAGTCTTCCCGTATTTCTTACATCCGGCAGCTTGTGCTCTGTCTCCACTGTTTCTTCAGTCTGTCTCTTCGCCTTTTTCATTCTGTCTCCGATACAGATTGCAATATATGGCAGTACAAAAAAAGCTTCATTGCACAGATGTGTGATACCCACATTCGATCCAATCGGCATCAGCACTGCAAGCATCCCGGATGCAAATGCAAGGGTTTTAAATTCTTCCGAAGCCTCTTTGTCTTTTAAAATCAGAACGATACATACATAGAGCATCGCCTTTATCACAGCTACTGCGTTCAGGTAATCTCCAAGCACGCGATACAGCACCGATAATCCTGCGATCCGATCTGCCCCGAAAACCGCACCTGCCAACAAAAGAACAGCCACTGCAATCATACCATATCCGATAAGCGGTGCAAGGCTTTTTACTTTTTTTGCCACAAGATAAATGACATACAGCACGGCAAGCAATAAGATTCCACGCACGGTTCCTTTGAAATTGATCACAACCATGTTACCGATTGTATGTCCGTCATTTGAATTTCCTGCATAGAAGAACATATCTGCAACCATCTGAAAATAAGTGCCGATCCCGCATGTTTTATACATGAGAAAAAGCCCTGACGCAAAACTACTCAAAACACCCACCACGCACCATAACACCTGGCGTACAAAATATGCCACATCTTTTTTCCGGTAAAAATCATAAAAAAGAACGATAAACACAGCAAATTGCAGGATGGAAGATATTTTGCAGAAAGCCGCCAGCATGAAAAATGCCGATGCAAAAAAGAGCATCCCGGACTTTTTGTCATTGACAGCCCGGATCAGGAAATACAATCCCGTCAGTGCCATAAATGCCACTGCCGTATTATAAATAAAGAAATGAAAATTACATTTTGCAAGCACCATGGCAAACGCAAGTGCCGGAAGGATCAGCGCATCTTCCCGGTATCTCACATAGAGCCTGTAAGATAAGAAACACAGGTAGAAGCAGACTGCCGCCCATGCAGTCTCCATGCCAATGTAAGCCGGTATATGCAGTATCCCAAACACTTTTAACAGGCATCCGCCCAAAATGTTTGTCAAAAACAGCGGCAGATAAGTACTGTCCATATCTGTAAAACAAAACCGGTACTGATTCATGTTAAATCCGACATCACTGACATCAATACTAAAATTCCATCCCGACGACGGGAGCAGCGGAATCAGTGCGATCAGAATGATCCAGAAAAATTTATATGTCCGTTTCATAAAATCTCCATTCCTGCATTATTTTCACACTATGCTCCAAAATACAGCATACCTATCATTACAATACCATAAACCACACAGAGTGCCATCAGTACCCTGTCATGTAAAAGGACCTCCACAGGATCTCCCTCCGAATTTCCCTCCACCGTCAGACTGTACTTCATACAGATCAAAATCACGATCGGCACCGTCCACATTGCATATTCCATGCCGGCATTGGTAATATCCTTACACCATAATGCATAAAATGTATTGAGCAGTGCCAGGCACATATACATATTTTTGTCCAGGAAATCTCTCGTATAATATTTAAGCACCTTGCGGGTATCCCCGTCCTTTTTCTTCTGCAGCTCGTTGCGTCTTTTTCCAAGACTAAAATAAAACGCACCGGAAAGTACAGTCAGATACAGCCATTCAGACACTTCCGTCCCTGTCAGGACCGCACCGAAAAGCACGCGCAGCAAAAATCCGGAAGCAAGAATTGTCACATCTAAAAGCGGTACATCCTTAAGTCCCATACTATATGCCACATTGATAAACAGATATAAAATTACCAGCGCATAACTGCCCGCTGTCGCATCTGACACCACAAGCAGTACCACTGCTGCGATCAGAATGAACACCATCAGCACTACTGCGTGAAACGGTGTGACTGCGCCGGATGCGATCGGGCGATTTTTCTTTGTCGGATGCATCCTGTCTTTTTCCGCATCCCTGATATCATTGATGATATAGACCGCAGATGTGACCAGTGAAAATGCGATCATTCCAAGCAGTGTTGCCGTAAACTTACGCCGGTCTGTCAGATTTCCACTGAAAATCAGTGGCATAAAAATCAGTATGTTTTTGATATAATGATGTACTCTCATGAGATATAAATACTTTTTCATCCAATCGTTCCTTAATTTATTTCATAATCAGACAGTTTTACAATAATCGTATCGTCAATCACCTGAATAGATCCATCCGCCGGATAGGATGGCATTTCCCTGACAACCTCTCTCTGCATCCAGTTCTGGATCTCCTCATAAGTTCCATAATATGGCGAAAATCCAAGATAATCAGACATCAGATACAGCAATGAGTTATATCCAAGGTTCGTATCTGCTTTTCCTCCAACGGTAAAAGTATCACCGATCAGACTTCCCATACCATTCGTACTGTCATTAATCTGTGTCCCCACCACGATCACCGGCTTGTCCTGCGAATAATCCTCCACACTCCGGATCTTGGTGATCAGCGTCTGCACATAGGAAAAATCATGATATTTCGTATATTCAAGTGCCATGTAATTGCCATTTGCGTACCAGATATACACGATTACCAATGCCGCCGTAAGCAATGCAGACACCCAGTTTGTTATACTCTTTACCGGAGCATGCAGTTTAAGATTCCGGAAACATGCATCCAGCCACAACAGGAAAAATACAAAGAAAAATACAACTGAATATGCCATCAGCGTATAGCAGTAGGAATTCGGTGCCATCACATAGATCAAAAACATCGCTACCGGAAACACCAATATACCACACAAAACAATTACCTTATTTAAATATTCTTTTTTCTTTAAAACCAGATAAGCACCAATACCTGCTGCAAATAAGATCCATACAACTTTGATCAGACGTCTTACGGTGCGGTTATAGCTGATTCCCATAACATTGGAAAATCCCAGATCAAAAAATGAGGTGTAACAAGATTTTAATGCACTAATAAGCTGTGCGATCGTGATCTTTCCCATTGTATCGCCACCCTGATAACTGGTAAGCTGTATATGTGTGACTGCAAGTACCGCTTTATTGATCAGAAAATAAACCGCAACGCCGGCTGCCATCACCACTAAGAATCTGGCAATCATAAGGAAAAACTCTTTCCATTCCTTTTTCTCCTTCACACCACCAAATGCTGCTTTTAAGATCACCACTATAAGAAGAATGCACACGGTATCCGGGAAGTATGCCTGATATACGCCAAGGGAACATGCAATCATTACCACTGCTGCTATATTTGCAATGATATTTTTCGGATATTTCACAGTGAGCCACGCAGCAAACACACTGAAAAAAATGCCTATTGCATAATAAAGTGCCAGAAACATAAAAAAGTACATGGACACAACTGCCGGAAATACTGTCATAAGTCCTCCGATCAGCCCCGCAGTCAGTTTGTTTCTTACCTGAAATACAGATACGACCATTCCCGCTGATAAGGCAAGGAACAGCAGTGCAAAGATTCCATTAAAAAAAGGCAGTGAATAAGAACCTCCAAATACAGAACGCATAAAACGCCCCATCCAGTTTAACAGCCATCTTCCCTGTTCTGTACTTAATCCGATACCTCCTGGTGTATTCGCAAGCTCATCATAATTGTATAATTTATTGGTGAACTGATACAAATGAGCTGCAAGCCCTGCTGCAAAAGCAGCATAAAAAGCTGTCTTTACCGCTCCCGAAAGATTCCGGTACCACTCAGTCAGATACTGATCCGGCATTTTCCATCTGATCGTATTCATATCTTCTCCTTTTTCCATTTATTATTTTCCTAACTTCATATAATCTTTATTGTATCAAAAATGTATAGGACGTGTCAAACAGTAGATTCCCGGCACCATTCCATTTTCCTTGACACCACAGGAAGCATTGTTTATGATGTTTATATCTATGTACTGTGACCAGAAAGGAGTGTTCTTAAGATGGGTACAATCCTCGGAGCCTCTTATTATCAGTTAAAATACTGTCTGCGTAACAAACTGCGGCAGGCAACAGGTGACCCGGATTTTCTTTACCGGCATTATGTCGGTAAACCTTTTTATGATACGGATGCCTTAAACACATACACGGCAGAACTCATCAAGTCCGGCAGACCATTTATGATGGGCCGCTTTGGTGCCGTTGAACTTTTCAATATGCGTGTTGCCGAATTTCATATGGAAAACAAAAAAGAGAAAGCCTGCGAACAGCTTTTTACCTGCGCCGGTTTTTTCCCAAATGATACATCCCTTCTGCCGCGTTTTAACGATATCATGAAGGACGCCTGCCGGCAGACCGATATTTTAGGTTTATGGCAGAATGCCTGTGAGGATTATTACATCCGCAGATACTGTAACGATCTAAGCGCAACCTGCCGGCTGATCTCTTTAGAGCCATGGCGCAGCAAAAACCCATGGTCTGCTGCACTTGCCGGAAAAAAGGTACTTGTTGTTCATCCGTTTGAAGAGTCGATCCAGGATCAGCATAAACATTTTGACAAACTCTTCCCAGGCACGGATATCCTGCCGGAGTTCGAATTAAAGACCTTAAAAGCTGTACAGACTGCTGGCAGCGCTGTAGATCCGCGTTTTTCCACATGGTTTGACGCACTTGACTATATGTGCGGAGAATGTGAAAAAATTGACTTTGACATCGCCCTGCTTGGCTGTGGTGCCTACGGCTATCCGCTGGCCGCCCACATCAAAAAAATGGGCAAACAGGCTATCCATCTCGGTGGTTGTCTGCAGATATTGTTTGGTTTAAAAGGAAGACGCTGGGATGAAGAAGAACCGGATATCGTCGCCATGTATAACGATTACTGGCATTATCCGATGGCAAGCGAAGTTCCAAAAGGAAGTGGTGACGTGGAAGGCGGCACCTACTGGAAAAAAGAATAGCTAAGGGGGAAACTATTATGAGCAAGATCATTCCTGTTATGGTTCATCACGAAACCGGAGAAAAGGCTCAGGCTGCGGGGAAGAAGAACCAGGAATACTTAAAATACTGTATCGCACAGGCAAAAAAATATAATGAAAAAGTTGTTTTGCTAGGCGATGAATATAACAAAGCGTGGTGTGACGACTGGCACAATGCCAATGACTTCATTACCGAAAAATGGACAAAATTTCATGCTGTCTTTGAGAATCTTTCCACATATCCGACCGCATGGGCAGAGGGCATCTTTAAGCGCTTCTTCCTGATACTGGAATACTTAGAGCGCAACTCCTTTGAGGAGTGTGTCATTATCGACAGTGACGTTCTGCTTTACTTAAATGTCAGTGAATATGAGCCGTTCCGTCACTGCAAAGTGGCTGCTGAAACCCCCCTTTTACAGGATTTTGCAATGCTTGAAAAAGGAAACGGGCTGAAATGGAAAACCTGTGCAGGATTTTCGTATTTTACCACACAGGGACTTCGCGAATTTACGGATTTCTGCATCGATATGTATGCAAATCACAAAGATGTCCTGATGAAAAAGTGGGATGTCCACCGCAAATTCGGCATGTACGGCGGTGTCGGCGAGATGGCACTATTACATCTGTGGATTTCTTCCCTTCCGGAAGGGGAATATTTAAACCTGTTAAAGGACGATGCGGACCACGGTGTATTTGATAATTCCGTGGGTGAATCTTCCGGTTACTTAGAACACCAGTATGAGTATATCAAACGCTTAAGCGTAAAGAATCTGCACTGGGAAGACGGCAGGCCTTACTGCTATACGATCGACGGTCATGAAAAAACCTGGTTTTTAAATCTTCACTTTGTCGACATTACAAAAATCTTTATGGAAGGTGTCTATGAAAACCAGTCCTATTCTGCACACGCGAAGTTTGTAACATACATGTTGAAATGCCGCGGAAGACTTGCAGACATCAAACATGGCAATACAAAATGGCAGCAGAAACTAAAGATCAAACGCAGTAAAAATGTCTGATCTGACGGGAAATGAGGTTTGTTATGTCAAAAGATCGTTCTTCTAATTTTGAATTATTACGTTTATTATGCATTTTCGGAATTCTGATGATGCACACTTTCGGCGGAATCGACACTTCCGTATCATTTTTTAACACAGAGATCCATGTACTGGTTAACTCCATCTTCAATATGGGAGTTACCTGCTTTATCCTGCTCTCCGGTTATTTCGGCATCCGTTTTGACTTCAAAAAACTGATCCGGCTCGACCTTATGATCATCTTTTTCACAATATTTGGTACGATCGCAGTTGGAAATCTGGGTATAAAAGCACTGATCAAATCCTGTATTCCGGTAATTTCAAGATATTACTGGTTTATCAGCTGTTACTTTTTCCTCTGCTTTTTAACACCATTTTTAAACCAGATCCCGGAAAAGCTGTCAAAGGAAAACTTTGAAAAACTGCTCGCCGTCTTACTGCTTCTTTTCTCCGTAATCCCAACCTTCGGATTCTTTGAAATTATGCAGGACGGTGGAAAAGGATTAGTCCACATGGTTATGATCTATCTGCTCGGACGCTACCTTGCGCTTTATCATAACCGCAGCCATAACACCGGACGCCTGTTCCTTGGACTTTTCCTCAGTATCGGTTTTATTTTCCTCGCTGACAGTTCGCTGACCTTTGTCCGTGGAAAGCTCTATACAACGTTCTGCCGCGACTGTTCGATTTTCATTATATTTGGTTCTGTCATGGTTTTACTGCTGTTTCGTGAATTAAATTTTCACAGCCGTTTCATCAACCGTGCTGCCGGAAATGTGCTCGCGGTCTATGTGTTAGATGGAACGGTTCAGACATTTCTGTTAAAATGGATCGATTTTAAACCGTATGCCGGATCGTGGTTTTTAGTATTCCTTGCGATCGGTTATGCGCTTGCAATTATGATCATTGCGTGTCTGTTGAACGAGGTGCGGAAAGCGACAATTGGACGACTGGAGCCTTGGCTCGTGAATGTGGTCAATGCCGTGGTGATGTGGGGTGTGAATGCGGTAAGAGGTGTTGTCCGAAGACTACTCACGTATTTTATTGGTTGATTTTTTATTAAAAGTAACGAAAAGCACGGGTTTCCTGTTAGTGGAAAAACGTGCTTTTTTGCATAGCTGCGGTTGATGACTGAGGGACGAAAAAAGGTGTGTCCGAGTGCTTTGGCGGCGCCGGATTCGCGGAACCCCGGGCTGTTTTGTTCCGTTGTTCGAGGATAAGAATATCTAAGTATGCCTGATACAGGTTGTGGACGAGGGACGTGTGCGTCTTAAATGCACCATCCGGGTGCATTAAGACTTGTGCTACCGTCCATGGCAGCACAACACTGGTTTTTGACAGGCATACTAAGATATTCTAATCCTCTGCCATAGTCACAAAACTGCCCGGGATTCCGCGAATCCGGCAGGCGAAGGTTTTGGGCACACCTTTTTTCTGCGCTTTGGCAGTCTTAACGTCTTGCTCGCTCTCACACCTCAACTACTAACGATCCAAAACGTATGTTTCTGCATCACATTCCATTCTCATATACTGCGACGTTTTGCACAAAAAGCGTGCCAAAACATCGCGGATGGCAAATTGCACAAAGTGCAAGGTCCTTTTGTGACTTTGGGAGAAAATTAGAAAATCTTAGTATGCCTGTCCCACCACACAGTGTTATGCTGCCACGGACGGCAGCACAAGTCTTAACATGCCACGGATGGCATGTTTAAGACGCACACGTCCCCATACCACAATCTACATCAGGCATACTTAGTTTTTCTTATTTTCGGACAACGGAGCAAAACGAACCTGCGCTTTGTGCAATTTGCCTTTCACTAAGCCTCCAATCCCTATTTCCCCTACAACAATTTCCGGAATACCGGCAATTTCTTCAAAACTAACGTAACTGCTACTTCAATTAAGAATGCAATTATAATCTCAATGATATATGCCGGCAGCATCCCGGTTACCGGGGTTAACGTGCCAGCAATGACATCCAGCCTTCCTCCGGTTCCAATAAAGCCTCCCAGAAGATAACAGCCAAATACGCAGCACCCGACACAGCCGAGAATCTTTTTCGCTTGCCCTGATAAACGATCTTCCTGAAAGAGAAGTTTCGTATTTAAGAATATAACTATAACCGGAATAGACAGCCATGTTCCAAGGTATACTTCCTGATAATTTCCCACCGAAAGATAGTCTTTATATACCATCATCTGTGTAAGGACTGCTGCCACAATCACAGAAAGATTTCGTCCTATGTTCTGCGGCGTCAGAAACTTCGTTTCACTGAAATACTGATCCAGTCCATATCCGATCAGTGGATAAAAAATGACATACTGGAACAGTCCGCTAAAATTATAATAGCCGCAGAGTCCGTATCCCCATAATACCCATACTGTCGGTTTCAGGCAGTCCAGCAATATCTGTAAAATGATCAGATACCAGAAGGTATTTTTCGACATATTCTGTGCCAGTGGGCGCAGGATCGGCAAAATCGTAAGCACACCGAGATAACTGTATAAAAACCAGTACGGCAGATATACCAGATCTGTCGGCAGTGACAGCAGAAACGAAAACGGTGCAAAAGGACGTTCTCCTTTTAAAACCAGTTTCATATAATACAGGAATGAGAATATCACAATTACAAGAATCATGCGCAGAATTCTTTTTTGAAACAACTCTTTTCCACTCTCATTTTTCCCGAGTAAAAGTGCTCCTGATACCATGAAAAACAAAGGCACCGCACCTTTGCATACCATGGAAAACAGAAACGATATTGCATATTCTACGCCACTTTAATTGGAAAATGACATAAATGCTGCAGAATGGTTGTACATAACCATCAAAATTGCGAGAATACGGATGACCTCGAGGTAGTATTTCTTTTTCATAACTTTTTTCTCCTTTGTGTGTGAATATGAAACTTATCCGCAGGCCGAATCTATCGCCTGGCTCAGATAATAGCCTTCCCACAGTTTCGGTGCAACCGCAAGGGCTGCTTCTTTGAGTTTTTCATAATCTGCCGTATGAATTGCCTGATCCAGATCGCCAAGGCGGTCAATCGTAATACCGCAGGCATGTTCCTTGACAAAATTTGCCATTCCCGACTGGCTCCATACAATGACCGGAATGCCGGACGCAAGGTATAATGCGCATTTGTGTGAATTATTATATCGAAGGTATTCGCCCAGGCCGCCTTCGATGTCATCTTTTCCACTTCCATCCCAGACTAATCCATAGTCCATTTCACCGACTGCAAACGGTATCTCATCGGAAGAGAGGATTCCATGATAATGGCATCCTTCTGCCAGTGTCTTTTCACGTTCCGGATCGAGTTTTCCCCATAATTCCATCCGGACATCGGAAGGGATCTCCATGGCAGACAAAAATTCTGATTTGTTGAGATTCCCTGCAAATGCAATTTTTACTGCATTTTCTTTTTTGTGTGCATGCGATATTTCTCGAATCTTAGCGATCTGTGTCTCATTCATCCGGTAATCCCAGATCCCGACCGGTATCATGTCTGAAGAAATACCGTTTTTCTTTAACATGGAAACAGTATTGACATTCGGTGCAAGGATTTTATCTGCCGCGGCAAGTGCCCTTACCTCACCGGGATCTCCATCGTTCTGTCCGTCATAGCGGAATGCGTTCAGATCATTAATAAAACAGATGATCCGGTACTTTTTCAGGAGCTGCAACCTTTTCAGCAGACGGATTTTTAAATGATTCTCCGGGATCGAATAAAATACGCTGTCGCTTTTTTTCACACAAAACAGCAAAAACAAAACCAGATAAGGCAGATCCAGCAGTTTTAAATATTTACTGCAATGTTTTGGTACGCTCCAGATGATCTTCGCCTTTTTGTCCGCAAGCACGGAAAATACGTCACGCATGGCTTTCCCCGCAGCATCAAATGTTTCATCCTGCCTCTGATTTAACACATAAATATTATTTTTCATGTTTTTCCTCCACTATGCCCGGATACAATAATATTCCGCACAGAAGTAAAAATATATTCATAAATCCGTTTAATACAAACTGCTCTAACACACCGTACAACGCCAGAGTACCAATCATCACAAGCTCTTTGTAACACTCCATCCGGTACAATCTTAACATGGTTTTTAAGATAATTACAAAGAAAAGCACTGCTACAAGGATGCCTGCATAAAAAGTCACATGCATGTAACTGTTATCGATCAGTCCATGATAACTTGTATAGAAAATCTCCTGTGTCCGCGGAAACAGCGATAGCCCCTGATCTTTATAATAGGTATTCATGATGTATACTCTTCCCGACACCAGATGATTAATCTTATAAAGCAGCGCATGTTTTCCATTATAAAACAGTGTCGTAAACAGTGAAAATGCTGCACCGACCGGTACAGAGCACACCAGAACCGATTTTATTTTTTTACTTTTTACAACTTTATCAAATAAGATCAGCACCCAGCAGAAAAAGAATACAAGCACTCCCGTCCTGCAAAATGTCATCTTGTAAAAAACAAGTGCGATCAATGATGTCACTCCGCACCACAGGACATTTAATTTCTCATAATTATAGTATAATACTAAAAGTAACGCCAAAAATACCGTCAGAAATGCGGTATTAGGCTCTCCCATGGCAAACCCATATACATGCTGTTCCACATAGCCGGAATCGAGTTTTGTCTTTTCACCGATATCAAAAATTCCGATCAGGGAACCACCTGACAGTATCACCGCCGCCATACAGCGGATCCAGACTGCGATCTGTGCAATCACCGAAAAACGGCAGTTCTTCATCGCCACTACCGTCATGATCGACAGCAGCCACATATTCTGTCTTGTGATCACAGAAAGCATCACTCCGATTCCCATCATAACTGTGATCCAGAATACTTCCCACATGGTGTAGGTCGTAAAAACCATTTTAATCCCCCAGAACAGGATCGCTGTATAGAAAAACCATTTATAGATATTGTCCCCGTGATCATAGGAAAATGCCTTCATCAGAATGTTGATTGCAAAATATGCATAAAAAGAGACAACGCCGATTTTTTTAACGTCAGCATTTTTTAAAAATGTTCGTACCGTGTTCATATGTTATCCCTCAAAATTCCGTTCTTTTTTGCCGGACACCTGTACGCCCGCATAAACCGCTACTTCTACAATAACACCAAAAAATGCTCCCGCCACAGCTGCCTTGGCAATCTCCCGCTTAAACTCCTGTATCGTCGGGGCATAGGCGAGATACCTTTTTTGGGCATCTGCCACATACGGCTCATCTAACACATGCACTCCGTTTTTACCAATGCTCTCCCGTACGGTGTCTTTGACTGCCTCCAACAGATAACCTGCAAATTCCAAAGCATCTTCTTCATTTTCCAGTGAGAATGTCCCATAAGTTCTCGGATATTTGACATGCACTGTCATCACATCCGAGGAAGTATTCTGCTCTAAGTCAAACATATCCTGATATGCCAGATATTCCATATCATATCCGCTTAGCTGCTTCATCTTCTCATAAGTGCTGCGGCTTTCTGCCACCGTGATCACCGTACCGACACGCTCTGCGGCACTCTCCCCGCTGTATTCTTCCACCATCAGAGAAGCCATAACGCGGTAATCATCCTCATAATTTTTCTCGGAAACAAAAGAACGGTTCGAGTAATATTTGTAGCCCCCCAAAAGCAGTGCTCCCGCCAATGCACCAAAAAGCATCAGCCACCATACCTTAAGATTTCCCTGCAGGATCTCCCATACCGTATATTCCCTGTCTGTTGCAACTTTCTTTTCTTCCACTGCATATTCTCCGTTTTTCATTCTATTATTTTCCTGCTGACTCGTGAGGTCTGTTTTTGATCACATATATTTTTCATTTTACCGCAAAACGCGCGATTTTAAAAGCCTAAATAACAATACAAAAAAAGATCCGCACTCCATTTCTGAAGCACAGATCTTTTTACGTTATCACTTTATTATTCAATTACAAGATCAAGCCAGTCATCCACCGGGACAAATCCTACATAAGTTTTGCCGGTATTAATCTTGATCTCATTGCCTGCTGCATCATAGTAGCGGGTCGGAGAAGTCATCTTCTCTTTCTTCCATGTAACCGGAATCGCTTTTCCATTGGTCACATAATATCCACCGCCCTGGCTGACACAGTCGAAAATCAGATAACCGTGTTCATCATACTGGGTATATCCGCAGCTCTGGATCAGAAGATTCTTAAAGCAGAGCTGTTTGTTGTCGTTACCCGGATCTACATGTGCTTTACCATACTCTGAGTAGTAGTAAAGCTGGTCATCCGCATTGTACTCTAAATAAGAACCATTGTGTGGGAACGGAAGATCCACGGTATTGGCATCGATTGCATCGGATGCAGAAGAAAGATCTACCGGATTACTCTCACTTGCAAACTGGTAATGCGGTCCCTCATAATAAGAAGTATATTCTTTTGAAACACCACTGTTTTCGAAGTTCTTGTCTAAATCTCCCGGTAAGATATATTCGGTATATTCTCTTGATTTACCGTTATCCACACGTGAGAATGTACCACTAAAATTATCCACACTCGGATCTGCCATATATTCATCAATATAGAATGGACCGCCATCATGACAGATGACTGCATTCCACTCGGATGCAATCAGGATATTCGTCGGACGCACACTTCGGATGCTTCCTAACTGTTTGATGTTTTCCCAGTCTTTGACAAGTACCATAAATCTGGTGATTCTGCCGTTTAATGTGCTGTTCATCATCTCATAGACAACGTCTGCCTGTGATAAACCGTAATGTGGCAGTGCAATAGACTCATTGTCCACCATAACTGCGATCGGTCTCTGATTTTTAAGACTCTCATCAATCAGCTCGTTTGTCAGCTCACTGCGGTACATTCCCTCCGGAAGTACTTCCTCACTCTCGGTTTCAGCCTCTGTTGACTCTGTTCCAGCCTCTGTCATGGCAACTTCTGTCGAATCAGCCGCCGTCTCGTCTGTTTTTTTGTCGCCGCATGCTGCCATAGATGCCGCCATTGCAAGCGCAGTCAGCATTAAAATTGCTCTTTTCTTCAAACTAAATACCTCTCAACGTAATTATTTTGTGCTCTTTTGCACCGTTTCTGTTATTATACCACTTTTTATGACTTTTTTACCATCTTATTTTCACGTTTTAAGAAAACCTTAAGGTAAAAAGCTGTAATTCATAAATTACTTCTTTTTCCACTTTGCATACAGTGTCTTATTTCCGCTGCTTCCTTTATTGATGACAGTAACTTTCTTTTTAAATTTCTTATCTAAATACCATCCCTTAAATACATACCCTTTTCTTGTCGGATTTTTCAGTTTGATCGTCGAGGTCTTGTATGTATATGCAGTCGGATTCTTTTTGGCATTTTTTCCACCATTTAATTTATAGGTAATCTTATATTTCGTAAGTTTCCACTGTGCATACAGTGTAATGTTCTTCGTGAGCTTGATCTTTGCTTTGTTTTTATAAGACTTACCTTTTCCGTTTGCCTTGGTATTCCAGCCTGTAAACGTATAATATTTCTTCGAAAACTTATTTTTTGAGATCGCGGTGGAAACACCCTTTGCCATACTCTGCTTGCTCATGCTTCCCCTGCCGCCGTTACTCTTGAATGTAATTTTATAAGTTTTCAGTTTTGAAAGTGTCTTCGATGCCACACTACTGTCTGCGTATTTACTGCAGACTGCGACCGCACGCACTGTTTTACCCGGTGCTACCGTAAATGCACCCGTATAGCGTGTGCCCTTTGAATATGCCTCATTTGGTTCACTTCCGTCTGTGGTATAATAAATGGCTGCTCCGGATGTTGCAGATGTAATCTTTACTTTGTAAGAAGTTCCACTTACCGATGCTGAAATGACCGGCTGTGCAGCTGTCTGTGTGACAGATGGAAGCGTTCCAGGCGCTGTATAAGTTGAACCGGTATCTATCGCACACACCGGAAGATAGCCGTCCCAGATTGACTCTTCTGTATGGCTTTTGTATATATCCGCAGGATCTGAATCAAAAACATAGTCACTGCGCTCAAAATAATAATAATAGATTCCGCCACTCACATCATCCCATGTACAGTCTACATTATACCAGGAATCATCGATACGCACTTTGTTCCATTCATGATCAGCACTGGTCACTGCAACCGCATCAATACCGGAACCGTTGCACATCATCTCAAATGTCTGTGCATAGCCGGCACATACGGTCAGATCTGTACAAAATACGCTGTAAACAGACTGGGAATACTGTGTGTCCTCATTTTTAAAATTATTATTATACAAAGTCTGATTGTATTCTACTTTGTCGATGATAAGATCATGAATCAGTTTCACCTTCTGGGCATCTGTAGAACAGGCATCGATTTTGCTCTGCCAGGACGAAACCTGACTCTGCACTTTTTTCGTTGCACTGTCACGTGATGAGCCGGTTGCAAATGCCGGATAGACACAAGCGGCGACACCATATGCCCCGTCCGCCCTTTGCATTTTAAAATATGCGCTTTTCAAGAAATAGTACTGTGGATTCGAATAACGGAAAATCTGATAGATCTCCTCCATCTGTGCAAGTGACAGATTGCTACTGAATACACCGTCAATATAATAGTAAGTTGTCCCACTGATATTGTATTTTGCTGCATCTGCCTGTGTTGTCATATACTTTAAACAAACTTTATTCAAAGCATCCCAGTATGTCTTTTCCTTACTGCTCAACTGATTATAAAAATAATAACTTCCATATTTTTCCCAGGTACTGTTATAATAAGCAGATGATTTTAAAATATTTTCTGCTTCTTCCTCTTCCGCAGTTTCGCCATCCAGTGTGATTTCACCAACTGCTTCAAACGGCAGAAGACCCGTCGGCATTCCTGTAAGTGCAGCCGCCCTGGTTTCCGCCTCCTCAGTTTCTTCGACCTCTTCGGTTTCCAGTATTTCTGTCTCCTCCACCGTCTGCGTTTCCAGTGTCTCTGTTTCCCCGGCCGTCTTAGTCTCCACTTTCTCAGTCTCTGCCGTTTCTGACACTTCAATTTCCGTTGCTTCACTCTGTGTCACACCGGCTTTCTGCTCCGTCTGACTGTCATTTTCTGTATCTTTACTCTCTGCTCCAGCCTGCTCCGTCCCAGTTTCGGTTTCAGTTTCCTCACTCTGCACTTCTTTCTGCAGTTCTGTTTCCGTTTCCGGCGTAATCTCCTCCGTCTGCTCTTCTGTAATCTGTGCCGCATAAACAGAACCGGTCTCCGCCGGTGCAAGCACAGTCCCCACAGTGACAAAGACTGCCATAAACACTGCCAATACCTTTTTCTTCATACCTAACCTCCTGCTTATCTTTGACACTATTTCACTTTTTCCATATCCTCACGGTTTGTGTCCGAAACGATATAGTGTGGTCTTTTTTTGACTTCCAGATATGTTTTTGCAATATACTGTCCCATAATTCCCATACAGAATAACTGTATGCCGCCGATCAGCGTAATAATACATACGGTTGATGCCCAGCCATCGACCGGATCACCAAAGATCAGTTTACGGATAATGATAAACACAACTGCGATAAACGAAACAAATGTCATAAACATTCCAAACCAGGATGCCACGGAAAGCGGTGCCTGTGAAAAGTTAATCACACCATCAATCGCATAGCGAAACAGTTTCCAGAAACTCCACTTTGTTTCCCCTGCCACACGGTTAACGTTCTCATATGGAAGCCAGTATGTCTTAAAACCGATCCACCCAAAAATTCCTTTTGAAAAACGGTTGTACTCTCCCATCTCGACGATCGCATCAACCATGCTGCGTTTCATCAGTCGGAAATCTCTCGCACCATCCACAATATCCGCATCTGAAATCTTATTGATCAGACGGTAAAACATTCTTGCAAACCAGCTTCTTATCACCGGTTCTCCTTTTCTTGTAGCACGGCGCGTTGCCACGCTGTCATACCCCTGATTCTCTAATATATCAAGCATTTGTGGTAATAATGACGGAGGATCCTGCATATCCGCATCCATGACTGCCGCATAATCCCCGGTCACATTGCAAAAACCGGCATACATAGCCGCTTCCTTTCCAAAATTTCTGGAAAATCCGATATAGGTCACATGTGTATCTTCTTTTGCAAACTCTTTCAAAAGCTCCAGTGTTCCATCCTTTGACCCGTCATTGACAAAAATCATTTCATAATCACAGTCCATGGACTCCATAACTTTTTTGGTTTCCCGATAAAAGATCGGTAATGCTTCCTGCTCGTTATAGCATGGAACAATCAATGAAATCTTCATTTGTTTCTCTATTCTCCTTTTTCTTCATCCTCATTTTGTTTCGTCCAGGTACGCTCGCTGATGATATAGCGCGGCCTTGCCTTGACTTCCATGTAAATTTTTCCAATATATTCGCCCAGCACGCCAAGACAGACAAGCTGTACACCTCCCATAAAACAGATCACACAGACGGTACTTGCCCATCCGGTCACCGTTCTGCCGCAGATCTGTGTAATAACGGCCCATAAAACTCCAACAAAACTTAACACAGACACGCCAATTCCAAGACCTGAAATAAGACGGAGCGGTTTTACACTTAAGCTCGTGATCCCGTCAATCGCCAGATTGACCATCTTTGCGAGCGGATAATGCGATTCCCCTGCGATCCTCTCATGCCTCTCATAAAAAACACTCGTACTCTTGAATCCAACCAGCGGGATCATCCCGCGCAGAAATAAATTTACCTCTTTAAAACCTGCAAATTCCTTTAATACCCTCGCCGATATCAGCCGGTAATCTGCATGATTATAAACGGTTTCCACCCCCATCCGCATTAAGACCTTATAAAAAGCCTGTGCCGTAAATCGCTTAAAGAAGGTATCCGTATCACGGCTGCTTCTGACACCATAGACCACTTCCGCCCCGTCATAGTAAGCATCCACCATCGCTTCCATCGTTGCGATATCATCCTGCCCGTCACAATCGATCGATATCGTAATGTCACTGACATCTTTTGCCTCCATCAGTCCTGCAAGGACTGCATTCTGATGTCCTCTGTTGCGGCTTTGACAGATTCCAATAAAGTGTGGATTCTCCCTGGCAAGCTCTTCTATAATCTCCCATGTGCGGTCCTTACTCCCGTCATTGACAAAAAGGATGCGGCTCTCTTCACTTATCTTTTCTTTTTCGATCAGCAACTGTAATTCCTCTAAAAACAGACCAGAAGTTACCGGTAAAACTTCTTCCTCATTATAACACGGAATTACCATATATAAGACTGCCTTCATTTACTTTCTCCCTTTAATTCTGTTCAATTATGCCCTCAGGCTCTATCAACCCCCTGCCCGATACAACTTTTTATTTCCGGAAAACCCATAATTTACTGATCACATAATTCAATACGATCACAATGATCTGGGCTGCAATTTTTACCACCATGCTTCCAAATCCCAGTTTTGTGATAAACACGAAAAGAATCACTTCCTCAACAACTAACGTTGCAACTCTTCCACCGAAAAAGTTTATCATCTGTACAAAAAATTCTTTCGTGCCATTTGTCTTCCCGTCAAATACCCAGATACGGTTTGTAAAAAAAGCAAATAAAACCGCTAAAATCCATGAAAAAATGTTTGCGACAAGCTCGTTCATTCCCAGTGAAACATTAAAAAAGGCATATGTGATAACACTTATCACAAATGTCAATCCACCGAAAAACAGATATAAAAGCATTTCCTTATGTTTTTTATAAAACGGTTCAAAGATATTTAAAACCGGCAGATGCATCAGCCGGTCAAAAATATCCGGTTTCCTTGTATCCATAAATTTCTCCGTTCCCTTCTCTTTAACGTATCATAACGTTTCTATTATAGAGCACACGGGATTGCCTGTCAATGAAACAGGAGCATCCGCAGGGATTTCGCTTTTAACTTTTTTATCTATGCATTTTTATAAATAATCCAGTT
>OLRY01000786.1_pt1 | contig 37409 bp, 27 predicted proteins | sample 1672541 | NCBI WGS metagenome assembly OLRY01 (sample SAMEA3136697, study PRJEB25190) | human gut metagenome | biome: human gut; feature: human-associated habitat; material: faeces | place: Austria | collected 2013 | reverse complement strand
GTATTCTGTAATTCTTGCCACCTTTGGCATAGAACGGGATTCCGGATCGAAAGTTACGCTTAAGTACTCTTTTACGAGGCATTTTGCGAGCTCAATTCCTGTAACCTGTGCACCAAGTGTGATAATGTTGGCATTGTTACTGAGCTGTGCTCTCTGAGCCTGATATACATTGTTAACCAGTGCTGCATAAGCTCCCGGAACTTTGTTGGCAGCAATGCTTACCCCGATACCTGTTCCGCAGATCAGGATTCCTCTGTCACATTCTCCTGCTGCAACACTTGTTGCAAGACGAATTGCAGTGTTTGCATAAATCGGATCATCACTTCCGAAATCAACAACTTCATGTCCCATTTCTTCTACAAACGGGGTGAGAATTTTTTTGTACTCTGTTGCGTTAGGATCACAACCAATTGCAATTTTCATTTTCTTGTCCTCCATTTTGGTATAATAATGTATTTCGATACTGGTATTATTATACAAAATTTTCTTTTATTATGGAACCCCTTTTTTTCATTTTTTCTTTTTTATTTTCGATTATTCTTGTGTTTTGTTTTTGTTTTCTTTCGTTTTCGCCGGTTTTCTCTTTATCTGCAACTGCAGGTTCACCCCAAACGGATTGACTGCAACGCCAAATGCTTCAGGCGAAAGAATTTCCGGAATCTTACTTCCTTCTACAACAGCGGTTTTCAATGTCACACCCTTGTTCAGATTCTGGAATTTCTTAACTTCCTGCACATCCGTAAAGATTGGCTGATACACTTTTCCATCTTTCTGTTTCAGAATCGGAATTCCTTTGTCCTCCTGAACAGTCACAATATAACGCCCCTCCTGATAATGGGCAAGCATTTCTTCGTTCAGTTCTTTTAACTCATCCGTCATCTCCGGTTTATCCGGCTTTCTCATCTGTTGCATAAAATACGCTGCAGTCAGCACCAGTTCCGGATTCTCTACACGTATTTTTCCTTCTGGCAGTTCTTCATCCTTCGGTCTCGTGATCAATTCGTCAAGCTGCACAGTAATCTGTCCGTCCAACCCTTTGTCCACCAGAATACAGTTGACTCCCATCGGAAACAGCCCGGTAAAAAATGACAGGCGGGAATTTTCATCCACCTTGACAAGCTGCATTGGATTTCCCTCCTTCTGAAGCTTCATAGCCTCTTCTTTCGCTTCCGCTTCTGTGTAGTAAAGAAGGATCTCATCATCAAATGTCTCCGGGTCGCAGACCACATATGGCATTCTTGTACAGGATGACATCAGTACATAAATTGCCTCTGTAGTACGCAGTTTATTTAAAGTTTCGATTTTCTGATTTGTATTACTCATTCTAGTATATCCCTTTCCTATTTCTCCATATAACAAGAATTATACCCGTCTGTCCGAAAGAAGTCAATTTATACTCCCTTATTCCACTTGATTATCTTCGTATTTTCCTATATCATATGTGTTTAGTGGCTGTTTTTACAATATTTTTACTCTTTTATCAGAACAGAAAGGAATGAGAAAATGAATCAGGAAAATACATCTGCACCTGCAGAAAACAAAATGGGTACCATGCCCATCGGAAAACTATTATTTAATATGTCTCTGCCTATGATGATTTCTATGCTGGTACAGGCTTTGTACAACATCGTAGACAGTATTTTTGTCGCTAAATTATCGGAAAATGCACTGACCGCCGTTTCACTTGCCTTTCCACTCCAGACACTGCTTATTGCAGTTGGAACCGGAACCGGTGTCGGCATGAATGCACTCCTTTCCAAATCACTTGGAGAAAAAAATTTCAAAAAAGCAAATGCAACTGCAAGCAACGCTGCCGTTTTATATTTTTTCAGCTATCTCGTATTTTTCATTCTTGGCTTTACGATCGTCCGTCCTTTTTACGCAAGTCAGATTGGAAATGCTGACCAGGAGATCATGAAACTCGGAATTGAGTACTTAAGCACCGTCATGATTTTTTCTTTCGGGCTGCTTGCACAGGTCTTCTTTGAGCGTCTTCTTACTTCAACCGGAAGAACCATCTTCAGTATGACTTCCCAGCTGACAGGGGCAATCACTAACATCATTCTTGATCCAATCCTGATCTTCGGACTTCTCGGAGCTCCAAAAATGGGTGTGACCGGAGCTGCTGTTGCAACCGTGATCGGACAATGCGTTGCCGCACTTGTCGCCGGATTTTGTAACCACCGGTACAATCATGATGTGAAACTGAAGTTTCATGGGTTCAGACTCGATTTCCATATTATCGGCACCATTTATGCAGTTGGAATTCCAACGATTATTATGCAGTCCATCGGATCGGTTATGACTTACTGCATGAACCGCATCCTGATCGAGTTTTCATCAACCGCAACTGCTGTATTCGGCGTTTACTTTAAGCTACAGAGTTTCTTCTTCATGCCGGTATTCGGTCTCAACAATGGGATTACTCCGATCATTGCCTACAATTATGGTGCCGGTCAGAGAAAACGTATGCTCAAGACGATCAAGCTCAGTATGCTGGTTGCCTTCTGCCTCACCTTCATCGGATTCCTCTGCTTTGAAGGAATCCCACAGATACTTTTGGGTATGTTCAATGCATCGGACGAGATGCTCACCATCGGAGTTCCTGCCCTGCGGATCATCGGAATCCACTATCTGATCGCATGGTTCTGTATTGTATCAGGAACAGTATTTCAGGCTCTTGGAAAAGCATTTTTCAGTATGATCGTCTCCATTATGCGTCAGTTATTTGTACTGATCCCTGCCGCATATATCCTTGCAAAGCTTGGCGGTCTTCATGTAGTGTGGTGGTCATTCCCGATTGCGGAGGTCATTTCACTTATGGTATCCTCCTTCTTCCTGGTACGGATCAACCGGACGATCATTTCCAGGGTTCCAGAGGGAAAGCTTTAGTAGAACTGTGCTCGGATAGTTCCTCTGATAGCGAAAAAGAAGATTTTCACGAATCGGTTCTGATCCGTGAAAATCTTTATTTTAACTTTATCTTACATAAATCCCTGTATGGATTCGTCCTCGCAAGCCCAATCTCAACCGCTTCACCTGTAAACGGTGCAAACTGGTTCTGCATCACAACAAATGCCTCCCGCATTTCCGCCTGGTTCAGTCTTTTTCCCAGTGTTGTATGCGGGAACCAGGAAAACGGCTGGTATCTGATCTGGATCCGTACCTCCTCCAGATATCTGATCTTTGAGAAAACAGACTCTGACAGCTTTTGAAGATATGCATTTAAAACCGGTGACAAATAAATTGTATGTGGCAGAAACATCCCTACCGAGCACCAGAAAATCTGTCCTTTTTCAAATTCCTGTTCCATTGCCGTAAAGCCGGCGATTGCTTTCTCTTCTTCTGCCATATCAAATGCCGACAAGGTAATATGTGGCGGAACCTTTCCGTCAATCATCGCCATATTGCCCGTTCTTTGCGCAATCTGTTCCATATATAACTGGATCTTCTTGTTTGTCCCTTCGTCAAAATAAAGTGATATCAGGTACATACTATCCTTTTAGCCCAGCTGACTGCCGGATCATATCTTCCACTACGATATCGTAAATCTCACCAATACTATTACAATATTCCAGAATCTTCCATGGCTCGTTTGTATGGAAATGAATTTTGATCAGATCTTCATCTCCTACCGCGATCAGACAGTTTCCTTCAAAATGTTCGGATATATATTCTGCAATCTCATCTTCATCCAGATCTTCATCTCTTCTGTCAATCAAAAGCTGCGTATCATAACGGTATGCAAACTGATCCTCTTCTACGTCTATACTGTGTACATTTTCCATCTGTTTGTTCCTCCTTACTCAAAGTTCAAGAACAGTATAGCATATTTTTATTTGTTATCAAATGTAATATTTCTGACCATATTCCGGTTGATCAGCTGTATTCCCTTTTTCCCTGCATCCACTTTTGGAATCCGTAAAGGATTACCGGAAAATTGACGGACTTATACTTGAATGGATTACTTTTGTCGCAAATTTACGGCAGTGCACAATCTCACGAACATAGTTCGTTCGATTGACGGGCATACGCCCTATAAATAACTCAAGCCGAGGTCAAATTCCTGCTAGCAGGATTTGACCTCGGCTTTCCTTATTTGCACTGCCTATTTTTGCACAATGTTTATGATCTTCTTCGGAACGTAGATTTCTTTTACGATATTTCCTGTAAGTTTATCTGCGATTGCTTCTTTTCCGGCAGCGATTGCTTCTTCTTTTGTAGCCTCTGCGGAAATCTTGATGACTGCTCTTGTTTTTCCATTGATCTGTACCGGAATTTCGATTTCATCATCTTTCATGGCTTCTGTATCGTATTTTGGCCATCCGGCACGGAATACGCTTTCTTTGTTGCCAAGTTCTTCCCAGATTTCTTCTGCCATATGTGGTGCAAATGGTGCCAGTAATACAGCAAGGGTATCCAGAGTATCTCTGTCTACTCCGCCTTCCTTCTTAGCGATCGCAACCAGTGTATTTGTATGCTCCATGAATGCAGAAATAACGGTATTCAGGCTGAAGCTTTCCAGACGGGTTGTGATATCATAAACCAGTTTATGACGTACTTTGATCATCTCTTTGGTTGGTTTGATATCTTTATCCTTGCTGTCCATAAGCAGGTTCCAGAGTTTCTTAAGGAAACGGTATACACCATCGATTCCTCTGTCATCCCACTCTGCATCCAGTTCCGGTGGTCCTACGAAGAGTTCATACATTCTTAAAGAATCGCATCCATAATCTCTTACAAGATCATCCGGAGATACGACATTTCCTTTTGACTTACTCATCTTGATACCATTCTTACCTGTGATCATTCCCTGGTTGAACAGTTTGATAAACGGCTCATCAAAATCGATCACACCGATATCGCAAAGGAATTTAGTATAGAATCTTGAATACAGAAGGTGAAGTACTGCATGTTCTACACCACCGATATACATATCTACCGGAAGCATTGCATCTGCTTTTTCTCTGGATACAAGTTCTTCGTTGTTGTGATTATCTACATAACGCAGGAAATACCATGAAGATCCAGCCCACTGCGGCATGGTATTTGTCTCACGTTTTGCCGGTTTTCCACAAACAGGACAGGTTGTATTTACCCATTCATCGATTCCCGCAAGTGGAGATTCTCCTGTTCCTGTCGGTTCATAAGATTCTACATCCGGCAGTCTCAGCGGAAGCTGATCCTCCGGTACCGGTACAGCGCCACATTCCGGACAATGTACAATCGGAATTGGTTCTCCCCAGTATCTCTGACGGGAGAATACCCAGTCACGCAGCTTGTAGTTTACAGTTGCACGTCCGATTCCTCTTTCTTCGATGATATGTGGAGCTTCTTTCTTAAGGACAGAGCTTTCCATGCCATTCCATTCTCCGGAATTGATCATCGTTCCGGAAGCCTCTGTGTAAGCTTCTGTCATATTTTCGATTTCTTTACCGTCTTTTGCAATAACCTGGATGATCGGGATGTTGAACTTGGTTGCAAATTCAAAGTCACGGTCGTCATGAGCCGGTACACACATGATGGCTCCTGTACCATAATCAGCCAGTACATAATCAGAAAGCCAGATCGGTACCTTTGCTCCGTTCAGAGGGTTGATCGCGTAAGTTCCTGTAAATACACCTGTTTTTTCTTTGTCCTGCAGACGGTCTACATTAGACTTCATAGAAGAATCGAAGATATATTTTTCTACTTCTTCTTTGTGTTCCGGTGTTGCAAGCTCTGCTGCAAGCTTATGTTCCGGTGCAAGTACCATGAAGGTTGCTCCATGAAGCGTATCTGGTCTTGTTGTGTATACAGTGATCTTATCTTCTCTTCCTTCAACCGGGAAATCTACTTCTGCACCGTAAGATTTACCGATCCAGTCTGTCTGCATCTTTTTAACTTTTTCCGGCCAGTCAAGCTTATCCAGGTCATTTAACAGACGGTCTGCATATTTTGTGATACGCAGCATCCACTGACGAAGGTTCTTCTTTGTAACTTCAGCGCCGCAGCGTTCGCATTTTCCGCCTACAACCTCTTCGTTTGCAAGACCTGTCTTACAAGACGGACACCAGTTGATCGGGAATTCTTTTTCGTATGCAAGTCCTTCTTTGAACATCTTTACAAAGATCCACTGTGTCCATTTGTAGAAATCAGGATCTGTTGTATTGACTTCCATATCCCAGTCATAAAGCGCTGAGATCTCATTGATCTGACGTTTGATATTCGCGATGTTTGCTGCTGTCGATTTTGCAGGATGGGTTCCCATCTTGATCGCATAGTTTTCAGCCGGAAGGCCGAATGCATCCCATCCCATCGGATGAATGATGTAATATCCCTGAAGCAGTTTGTAACGGCTCCACACATCGGAGATAACATAGCCTCTCCAGTGTCCTACATGAAGACCGTTTCCTGACGGATACGGGAACATGTCCAGACAATAATATTTCTTTTTCGGGTTGCCGTTTTCATCCACTTTCGGATTAACCGGATTCTCAGCCCATTTTTCTTTCCATTTCTTTTCGATTGCCTTATGATTGTAAGGTACTGCCATTTTTCTTTCCTCCTGGTATTGTTTCAGTATGAAAAAAAGTGTCTTAACCTTTTATTTAACAGGAAATTCCATCAGGATTTCCTGTTAAATAAAAATCTTTCGCCTCTTTTGATAAATTCAAAGAGACGAAAGATTAAATTCCGTGGTACCACTCTTCTTCGCCGCATCCCGGTAACATAACTTACGGTGCAGCGCACTTGTGATTCTATAACGGGAATTCCCGCTTCTGCCTATCTGAAAACCGTTCAGCAGAAGAACTCAAAGGCGAGTTCAAAGATCTGATCTGCTGCCTTGCACCGCCCGGCAGTTCTCTGTACAGACTCTAATCTTTTACTGATCCTTATCCTTGTTTTTTTCATATACCTTGTTATTATAAAAATAAATACAAGTTCCGTCAAGAGATTCTTGATTGTTTTTTACGAATTCTTGATTATTTTTACGGATTTCTTAACAGTTTATCAATGATTTCCAGAGTCTGTTCCTTACTGAAGACATATTCACTCTTTGGAAGAAAATGTACAAAATCCAAAAAGCTTGCACCTATGAGCGGTTCATCTATATGGATATTATAAATGCTTTCATCCTGCTGATCCTGTTGCAGCGTAAAGATGTCAACTTTGTTCTGTGCATTTACACTAAAACTGAGATAGTGAGGCAACGATAATCGCTCATCATTTACGACTCTTCCCATAATTTTATCTTCTGCTATTTCATTTTTGAGATTTTCAACCAGCTGATACCTCTCCTCTTCCGTAACAAGATCGATCACTTGTCTTGGAATATCACTGACGATTCCGGTTTCCATAAATTCCTTCAAACCTGAAGCAGTAAAAAATGTAAAATACTCCTTTGTTACAGACGCAAGTTCAGAAAACCGTCTCTGACTTTCTGCCACAAGCTTCTCTCTATATGGAAATTCCTTTTTTATCTTTCGCTCAATCAACTCATTTGTATAGAATTTACCCATACAGGGCTGATTCATAAATGTATAATATGAACTCTTCTCAACCGTCTGTGAATATGCTTTCAAAACGGTAAAAATATCCTTTTGCACAGTCATCATAGGAACGCACTTCTTTAATGCCCGTGTAAAATGAATTCCATAATGTTCCCGGAAATTCCAGAACGGTACTTCACACGCTTTTTCAAAGTTTTCAGAGATCAGAAGAAGACTTTTTCCGGTAATCATATAAAACGGAAACGGAACAGCCAGTATTTCAGATCTGCTGTAATAAAAATATGGTCTGTACTGTTCTGACGCTGTCAATACCAACGGAAGTACCCGTGAAAGGATCTTCATTCCCTCCTCCCTGTCAATCCCCTGATAAACAAGATAAGGAATAATATGTGTTACTTCCAGTCCGGTTTCATACTCACTGAAAATATTATACAGATAATACATCATAAATTCATCTTCAGCAGGAAGAAAAATCTGTATCTGTGGTGTTTTTTCTTTCAATTCACAATCGATCAGTCTTCTCATAATATTACGGACAGCATACGTTCCTGACCAGATCGTACAGTCATCTTTCCTACTTTCTATATATTCTGCCAAAAACTCGGGGCTGTGCTTCTGATTCCCAACCGGAAGTTCTGATAATTCTTTCAGTAAATTCACAATCATTTTACGGGTATTAAAAAATTTCCTTCCCTGCATCTGCATATTATAATATTCCGTAAATACATTTTTCTCATGCGGCGACATATGAAAATAATTCATCAGTTTTTGCATCGCAATATAGGAAAGTGTTCTTTCTCCACTGATTGCCTTATGCAGTGTTGTTCTTTCCACCCCTGCCCCTCTTGCAACAGCTGAAATACTTTCTCCTGTATTCTCTATCTGTTTTTTCAAAAAATCTCCAAATTCCGTCATATTCCGCTCCTGCTATCCTAGTTATTTCTTTTTGGTGATCCAACGGACCGGATGTCCTTTTGCATCTGTTCTGTACATTCCAAATATAATCCCAATGCAGACAAATCCCTGATAAAACATAATTCCAACTAATTCAATCATCGCCAGCGGGTTCATGAAAATACTTTCAAATACACCTCCTATCTGCTTTTTTAACCCATATTTAGAAGCCACCTCTGCTGCTTCATCCTCAAAACCAAGCCATCTTAAATGGGAGCCATTTGCAGCTCCAATCCATGCCCTGAAAAGCAGCATTGCCCTGGAACGGCATTCCTCCTCAGGATGAAACTGTTCTGCTGCCTCCATCAGCGATGCTCCGCATTTTTTGCATGTTACTTCTCCTTTTAATACAGTTGCTCCACACTTTGGACAATACATATCCTGTTCCTCCTCTTTCTCTTTTCCTTTTGTAATTTATTGATCATTCAACCAGGAAAATGCCAGGTCAAATGGTACTGACGCAATGTTATACAGCCAGCCTTCTGCATCATCTTTATACCCTCTGTAATAATCTCTGTTCATCTGCCATGCCGGACGATAGCTGTGTTTATCGATCACTTTTTTCAGGGCAAAGGCAACAATCGCAACAATCAGGCTGACCATTGTATACGAACCACCATGAAGAAGAAACCATACTGTAAATAATACAGCTACGATCCCTACTCCAAAATATACTTTACTTTTTAATTTTTCTTCTTCATCAGCCACTACTTCTCCATATTTCTTTATTTCTTTCAAAGCTTCCTGCGTATAATCATCCTGATAATATGTATTCGCCAGAGTCACAAGCTGCATACACTGGTCATAGTCTTTTTGATTCACGATCAGGACCATTTCTGATTCCGAATCATATTTGTAACAATAATTCGAGATTTCTATTAAATTGTATGCGGTATACTGCCGATACTGCTGATCGGACGGATGAAGTTTCAGATAATCTTCTACTGTACGTTTTCCTACATCATATTTCTCCGCATGGAAATATAAATATGCCTGTTCTGCCGCAAACTGGGCATTTCCAGCAAACCTGTCCTTTGCGCTGTTAAGCAGTGTCTGTGCCTCATCATAACGTTCCATCAGAATCCTTGTTCGGATCCTCAGCCACCAGAGTACCACTGCATTCTGGAAGATTTCTGCTCCTTTATCAACCGCTTCCAGGGATTCCTTATAATCTCCCATCATAAACAGGCTTCGGCTTATGATTTCATAAGGTTCCTCTGAATTCGCATGATTATCCAGGGCCTCCTGTGCTGCCTTTAGTGCCATTTCATATTTCTGCTGTTGAAAATATCTTCTTGCACGTTCCAATGCATCCTGGATTTCTTTTGTCTTTTCCCGATTGACATTGCCCGCTCTGACAGCTTCATCAAGCTGGATATCATAAGTTTTCCTGCTCGATGTTTTTCCCAGAATCTTTATTGCCTCCAGAATCAGTTTTTTCATCTCCTGAAGTTCTTTTCTTGTCTTCGTATCATTCGGATCTGTACTTCCTTCAAGCTGGGATACTTCTACTGATTTTTTCCCCAGCAGTTTTTTCAGTTCCTTTTCCGACATCGAACGGTCCAGATCAAACACTTCATAGAAGTCAACAAATGTCCCCTTGCTCATCTTTTATTCCTCCCATCCTATATTCAGCTTCCCAAGGTGTTGCTGTGCTGCTTCCACTTCCTGATCGGACATATTCGCAGAACGTGTTATCCTCATCTCACCCAGATTTTCATTATCCTGAAGATCTATCACATGTACATGGATCAGTGAATCTCCATCGCAACTGATCACAACACGGATTGGTGCTCCCTTTGGCTTCGGTCTCAGCTTTAGCTCTGCCTCTCCGACGATCGTTGTATACTTCAGTTCTGCCGACTCTCCCTGCGTTACCTGTAGCAATATTTGCTCCTGATAATCTGCAACTGTACAATAATCCTGCTGTGCTTCTGCCGGGACAGCCGTGTTCTTCGGAAGTACCACTGAATTGATATCCTCTCCCATTTCCGACTGAATAACAACGCCTATGCCATGAGCCGTGCGATCAATAAATGTATATTTTTCCTCCAATTCCGGAACTGCCTCTTTGTCAACCGTTATCTCCGGTTCTCTCTCTTTCGATTTGCCTTCCGCAGACTGTGCCTGTTTCTCTGATTTATTCTTGACGCACTCGACCGCATGATAAGCTGCCCCGATCGCAACTGCCTCATCCGGATGTATATCCTGAGACGGCTCAATTCCGGTCTCTTCCAGGATCATGCTCTTAACCAGTGGGATTCTGGTAGATCCCCCTACCAGAAGAATTTTATCCAGCTCTTCATACTCCAGGTTCGCCTCTTCCAGAGCGGCATTCATCAGACTGGTCGTCTGAAACAAAATCGGTTCAATCATATTTTCAAATTGTTCTCTTGTCAGTTCCCTTGTAATTTTCTTTCCCTGTACCGAAACCGTAATACGTGCTTTGTTTCTTCCAGAAGACAGGGATTTCTTTGCATCTTCTGCTTTCATAAGAAGTTCCTGCATGGCATCCGCTTCCGCACTGACATCTATATTCTCTGTCTTTGCTTCCTGGATAAACCACTCAGAAATCTTTGTGTCAAAATCAAATCCTCCCAGTTCGGCATTTCCCATTGAGGACAAAATTTCAATCAAATTATTGTCAAACTGCATGATACTTACATCAAAAGTTCCCCCTCCAAGATCATAAACCAGAATTTTTTTCTTCTCTTCATTCCCTTTTGTAATGCCATAAGCTAAAGCAGCTGCTGTCGGTTCATTAATGATCGACAGAACCGGTATTTTTGCCATCTTTGCTGCATCCTTTGTCGCCATACGCTGTGCATCTGTAAAATAAGCCGGCACTGTGATGACAGCTCCGAGAACTTCCTCACCGAGTGCCTGCTCTACATCATTTTTTATCTTTTTAAGAATGATCGCTGAAATTTCTTCCGGCTTGAATTTTACTCCATCAATTTCATAAGAAATATGGTTATTCCCCATATTTCTTTTCGCAAATCCTACAAAATGCTCTGGATCAAGCATACTCTCTTTCTTTGCATCTGATCCGACAATGATATGACCGTCTTCAAACAGTACGGCTGAAGCCGTAATATTCTCGCCTTCCTGGTTATCAATAACCTGCGGATTTCCGTTCGCATCTATATATGCGGCAACAGAAAAAGTCGTTCCAAGATCGATCCCTATGTATTTTCCCATCTTTTTCATCCTTCCCTAACCAAATATTCCGAAAAACTTTTTCTTACGTGGTGGCTCTTTTATCTCTCCTTTTCCCACAATCACATGAAAACTTTCCCTGAACCGCCCACTAACATTTTCTACCAGAATCTCAGCTTCGCCATCCGAGACACCTGTGACCGTATTTTCACCTGTATTCGCTACCATGAGGTTACTGCTTGTAAAAATCAGTTTCCCGTCAATCGCCCCTTCAGGTTCTGTTTTACACAGAATTTTCTTCGTTTCTCCAACCTTCAGTAAAACGCTTTCTCCTGCTTCATCCGGTAACTTCATACTTCTCAGATATGGTTTTACTTCCAGCTGACAGTATGCTGCCACACTCTCCGCGGCACAATATATCCTGCATGTACCTGCAGTCAGAGCCGTGACTGTACCGTTTTTATTTACAACCGCAACTTCACGGTTATCACTGTACCACTGCAGTTTTTCTGTATTATCTGCATCTGCCGGATGATACGTGCAGGTCAGAGAAACCACACTTCCAACTCCCACCATCTGGCTATAATCTGACAGATCAATTTCCCGGATCCGATTTCTTTCATATACTTCAATCTCAAGCGTGTCAAACGGTTCTGCCATTCCTTTTTCATATACCATAATCTGTGTTTTCCCGGCTTTTTCTCCATAAATCCTCTGTTGGGAACAGCTGACGATTCCCGGAATACGACACTCAAACACCAATCCAGGAATCTTTGCATTCTCCGGTTCTGTCTGGATCAGCACCGGTACACTGCATCCTCGCTCGATTTTATTTTCCACCTGAATATACACACAGGGTTTCACAGACAGCAATGCCTGTAATTTTCGTTTCATCTGTAAATCTTTTACACATTCTGACAACGACAGTGCATAATGGGCAAAACATTCCGCCAAAGGGAAAAGCAACAGACATTCAAATACAACATCAAAAAAATGATTCTCATCTATCCCATATATGAAAGTATTCCCATCCACTTTGCAATAACCCGGCTCTGTTTTTTCTGACAACAAAAACGAATATTTCCATGGAATGTCTGTATCTTTCATGGCGTTGTCACCTGTTTCTTCTGTCAGAAAAAACGGAACACTTTTTATCGGCAGATGCTTCGTATCTTTTTGCTCTGTCATATGAACCTTTACAGTACAATACTGATTATGGACGTCAATCTGCTCAATTTTATGTTTCCACTTCTCCAGAATTTCTCTTCTTCCCACAAATACAACATCAATAACGCCTCCTGGCAGACGTATCAAATGATTGTTTTTTATTATTTTGCTCAGCTCGATCATCCGCTCCTGTATCGTCTTGGAAAGCTCATACTTTCTGGTTTCCATACGTATGCAATGTGGCTCTCTGTCAAATTCCCGACTTAATATTTTAGCCTCTTCATCCCGTCCCTGATAGATCACACTGTAATCCTCACCAAGTTCACGGTATAATAATTCAGGCAGAACCGTACACCATTTATAAAACGGTTCGTTCATATACTGTAATAATGCACTGTTCTGTGAAATCATATTTTTCCCATTCAGTAAAACTGTCATTTTCTCTGTATAACAGGAATAACTGATTAAAAACATATAGTGATTCATCTTTCTCCCGCCTCTTTATCCGTTCCTCTTTATTTTTTATAACTCCAGTTCATCCTCCTCATGATCTGGCGCATCCAGATCTGAATAAAGCGTCCTCTCACCACCTTCTCCATGTGTCTTTGCATCCGGATCCTCATTACCATCGGTCGCACTCTCGCCATTGTCCAGCTTTTGTCCATTCTCATCCAGATTATATTTTTCACGCATATCTGCTGCAACCTTTGACTGTTTTTCCAGTACATCTGCTTTCTCTTCAGGCGACAGCTCCCAGGATGGTCTTGATGAGTTTTCTTCCGGCTTCTCACCTTCGGATGTTTCAGATGTCTCAGCAGCTTCATCAGTTTCGTCAGCCTCAGACGACTCTTCACCGCCATCATTTTTGTCGAACAGAGACTTAAAGAATTCCTTGACCTTATCCATAGCTGATGCCTCTTCATCCTTCTCTGTGTCTTCGGTTTCAAGCGAATCCGTCTCTCCTGCATCTTCGATTTCATCCGCATCTTCGGTTTCATCCGCATCTTCGGTTTCATCCACGTCTTCGATTTCATCCGCATCTTCGGTTTCATCCGCGTCTTCGATTTCATCCGCGTCTTCAATTTCATCCGCATCTTCAATTTCATCCGCATCCTCAATCCCGTCTACATCTTCAATATCATCCGGATTTTCCACCGAGCTCTCTTCTACATCCGAAGTATCTTCAAACTTACCGATCTTCATTTTTCTTCTCCTCCTTCAAAAATCCAAGCATGATCAGATCTTCCACACATATCTTCGATTTATACTGCACTGCTGCATGCTGATCTTCGGTTTCATCAAATGGCTGTGCTGCGATCACACTTTCCATTACATAAAATGGCTGCTGCACCTCATAGGTGTGATGCTCCAGCTTATCTTTCGATACGATCAGATGCAGTTCTTCATAATCTGTACCGGATTCCGTAAAATAACTTCCTTTTTCCGTCCCCCATCTTTCGATGATCTTTCCTTTCGAAAGAAGAACTTCCTTTTCTGTATTTTCTACTGCATCCATCTCATAATTCATCAGCCCATCGGAATGTATACCTGTTTCCAGATATTTACTTACTTTTGGATCATCCAGATTTCTGTATGCTTTCTCATTGACATATCCTGGATCATTTTCCCATATATCCTGCAGTTCTTCTTCCTGATATTCGCTGATTTTCTCCGGATTCTTTGTCAAATCCGGTATCCTTTCTATCTTTTTCATACTGAATCCCCGACTAGATCAAATTATTTTTCATATCTCCCCATAACAACAGATATTTACTTCCCCTGTTGTTTCCATAATTACTCTTTACAAAGAGGATATCCTGAATGATTTCCCGAAGCATCGCCTTATCATCCACATAAGCATACATTGCAAACGCCCTTTCGAACCGTTCCAGCCATGCTTTCGACCGTTCCAGTAATTCATCCTTTACTTTCCTGGTATACCACTCCGGACTCTTTTTTCTTTTATTTTCAATCTGAAGGATACTGTATATTTTCTTGTCATCAATCACTTCCAGTAGTCCTTCACATCCTGAAATACGAAGATATAATTCTCCGATTTCCCCGACTGTTAACCCATTCCCATTTTTCATAAGCATCCGGCTCATAACGGCAACAATTTCCTCGAAATCCTTCTTCTTCTCATCATCAATCACCGACTGTTTGATAATCTTCTTCATGGCGATCAGTGAAAACTGCTGTTCTTTCTTCTGCCTGTATAGTTCTTCAATCATTTTTCCTTTCAGACTTCGGATTTCATCAGGCATCGGGCGTTTTACCTCTGCTTCATAATGATTATCCCACATATCAATTTTCATCAGCACCGGAGTCAGCCATCCTTTTTGAAATGTAGCGGCAACCCCTGTTCCAAGTCTGGACAGTTCTTTCGCCTGGTCTTCATTCAATGACAGCGCACTGCTCAGTTCTTCACAGGCATCTTTTGCCGGAGTATTCATAATAATCTTAGTTGAAGTATTCTCAATTGCTGATGTATCCACCGCCATAGGCGATTGGTCTATGATGATAAATCCTTCTCCATAAGTACGCATCTCTTTGATCGAATTACTGATCATCTCCACTGATTTCCCTACAATGTTGGCTCCTTCCTGACTTTGGTCTTTGCTCGTTCTTTTAAGGATATTGTGAGCCTCTTCCAGTACCGTTACATGTTTCAGACAGGAATCCCTGCTGTCATTTCCTGCCTTTCTCACTGACTGGCGATACTCACCAAGACGCATGATCAGAACTCCCATCAGCAATGCCACCGTTTCTTCAGAACCAATGTCACTTAAATCAACAATCGCATTGGAATCAAATAAAACAGAATCGGATATTCCTTCACTTCGTTCAAAAATCAAGCCTGTAATCCCACTGGTCATGGATTGCACACGTGTGAGCAATGCACCCTTATAGTCTCCCTTTGAATCGGCCGAATAATCAGAGCTGTTAATGATCACCGGCAAAATCTCAAGTACATCCTTAAACACTGGATATTTATGGTCGGAAATTCCTTCTATCCACACAGAATTCATAACATCCCAACCACATTTTGTATAAGACCGTACCACAGCCTCCTTCAAAATTGCCGGCATAGCTGCATACAACGCCCATGATGCGTTAAAAATCTGGATCAGCTTCTCAATATGCGTCAGAACATGCAGATTTTCAGGAAACTGAAACGGATTAATGTGCAGCATCTTATACACATTCGGATCTGTATTAAAGATACGGATTCCTTTCAATCCTCCAAAAACCTGTTTGTATTCTCCTTTTGCCGGCTCAATCACCATCATATGTACATCCTGTTTTAACAGGTTATCCAGAAGCTGATAGGTAGCGTAGGATTTGCCTGATCCGGAAGACCCGGTAATAAAACAATGTGATGCCAGCAGATCCATATCCATAGGGACTCTCATTTCTTCCTTCAATCCCATATGGTAAATATTTCCAAATTCCATGAATCTTTTTATCCGGCTGATGTCTTCAAAAACGACCGAACGTCCAAATTCAGCCATTTCTATCACAGCCACACCTGGCACGGATTTTCTTGGCAGTCCCAATGAAATCGGAAGTTCTTTTCCGTTAATCATATTAGTTGGTGTCACCCTCTGCGCTTCATAACTGTCATATGCCGGTATTTCTGCTACAGGATGAACCAGATATTTTACATTATCTACAATTTTCTTTATTTCATCTCGGAGACCGATATTCCAGATATTAATGTGTGCGTTTTCTACGGATGACTCCTGTCCCATCATAACAGATTTATATACATTTGCCGCCTGAACCGTTACCGCTATATCATCGGAAAAGAAATACCCACAGAAATCCCACATCCCATACGAAGCGGAACAGTCTATCCTTTTCAACTGCGTATCCGCCTTATCCATAAGCTCCTGTACACCCTTATTCTCAAATTCCAGCGAGGTTGTATCCGTATCGCCAACTGAATGTCCGGTTCCTTTACTTGTGGATTCGGAACTTGATTTCCCCGTGCTTTTGGAAAAATTGCGGCTGAAAGTGCTGCCGGAGGTATATGAAGAAAAACTTCCAGATGACGAAGAAGAATTGATACTGAATCCATCCCCATTTGCACTTGATCCATAAGAGCTGCTTTTATTTCTTCCCGATGATTCCGAAGTTGATGTACCGTTCGAATTACCCACACTGGTATTTACAGACTCCGATAATGATGTTGATATATTTTCATTGACAGAATCCGTTTCACTATGTGCAAAAGAAACAGATATCTTTGCATGAGGCGAAAGACTGGAATATAATTCCTCATATCCATGCTTTCTGCGCGCCAGTGCAACTGCATCTACCGGAACTGCCAGAAGAATCGCCGTATATTTTTTCCGGCTCATACTTCCGATAAATTTCTCCATTCCCTGGATAAATCCGTCTTTATCCTCTTCTCTTTCTGATGGGATCAACGAAACAGCAGCTAAACTTTTCGGTATCATATCCATCGTGCTCATTTCCTCCAGAAGTTTTCTCTTTTCATCCCCTGTCAGTGATTCTGACAGATCAATCCCTGGAAAATTACCTTTTAATACCGAGCTTAAAGTTTCACCTGCAAGATCTGCGCTATCCTCTGACCGCACTGCAATAAAAAACTTTACTTCCTTAACATCTGAGCAAATAATAAGTGCTACCGCGCTATTCATATTATGCAGACTGCTGTATACGCTGATCAGCTTATCGTTAATCTGTTCTTCCGGATCATATACAAGCTTTGAGATCTGAAAAAATCTCAATTTTGTCACATCTTTAATAATCTGATCTGGTTCGTATACAATTCCGGCTGAAAAATGATCCAGGTATTGCTGTGTAAGATACATATCTGCCACTGCAAAACTTTGTGCCAGCTTCAGTTCATAAGCTGTCTTCCTTTTCTGTTCAGCCCACTTTTTCTGATAATCTACATATTTTCCGGTAATTGTACTACCTGTATTCGTCAGTTCCTTCATACTTATTTCTCCGATGGATATTTTATTGATTTCCAGTATCAGGTTGCAAAATTCTTACGGTACAAAACACCATAAATCTTTTGATACCAGATTGCTACGTGCTTTGCACTCTCGCAATCATCATAAATTAAATTTTAAATGATAAAATTTCAAAAAACAATCTGTGACTCGTTTGTGGCATAAATCCTCTTGTAGCTTGTCACATGTCGAATCCTGCATCGTCTGCTTATAGTACCTTCTGTTTCACAACATATTATCCAATCCACGTGCAATACTTTACAGCATACAAAAATCGCTGCATCCCAGTATATAATTGATATACTAAGGATTGCAGCGATTTTTCACGCAAAGGCTTTATTCAGAACTGATTTCCGTTATCTCTCAGCCATTTTCTATATTTTTTATAGTCCGGCATCCACGTCGCCACGACCTTCCAGAATGCAGCGGAATGATTCATTTCTCTACGATGTGCCAGCTCATGCACCACAACATAATCCAGAACTCCCGGCGGCATCAGCACCAGCTTCCAGTTGTAATTGAGATTCCCCACGCTGCTGCAGCTTCCCCACCTGGTCTTCTGCTCCCGGATGGAAATACGTCCATAGGTCACACCCATTTTCCGGGCATAGTATCCGGTCCTTGCACCTAATACTTCTCTTGCCAGATTCCGGTAATATTTCTTTTCTGCTTCCGGCATCTCTCTCTTTTCCTGCCGCTTCATTGCATTTTCCTTCTGAAGCTTTACTTTCTGTCGGATCCAGTTCTCTTTTTCCAGAAGGAACCGGTCAATCCGCTTTTTCTCACAGGAATAGGGTGCACGGACCGTCACCTTTCCTTCCCGGTCAACTTCGATTCCAATACTGCGCCTATCTGACCGGATCAGATGATATTCTATGTCCACGACCGGATCACCTCCAGAAAGCGCTCTCCATATTTTTCAAACTTGAACTCTCCCACACCGGAAACTTTCAGCATAGCATTCTTATTTGTCGGTTTTTCGATACACATCTGCACAAGAGTCTTATCGGAAAATACAATATAAGGCGGAACTTTTTCTTCTCTTGCTATCTCTGCCCGCAGAACGCGCAGGATTTCAAAAGACTCTTCCTGCTCTTTATTCAGAACCAGTCCGGCCGTTTTCTTCACTTTTTTCTTCGGTGTTGTCTTCGCCTCTTTCTCCGGTTCTTTTGCCATCTTCATTGTAAATGTCTCCTGCCCTGCAATCAGTGCTTCCGACTTTTCAGTCAGCTTCACAATCATATAAGAATCCGGCGTGGTCTTCAGATATCCTTCTGCCAGAAGCTGGTTGAATATCTGCCTGAGCTTCCACGATGGCGTCTTAGAAAGTACCCCGTAAGCCGGACTAACACCCATGCCATACTGCCGGATCTTCGCATTATTTGCCCCATGCACCGTATCCAGAATCACATTAATTCCATAACGCTGATGACTTTCTTTTACACACATGGCAAGTATCCTTGCCTCTGCCGTCATATCCACGGTATCAAACTGTGTCTTACAGTTTGAACAGTTCCCACAGTAATTGCTTCCATATTCCCCAAAATACCGCAGAATATAATCACGCAGACATTCCTTTGTAAAACAATAATAAGTCATCTTTTTCAAGCGCTCCTGATCCCGCTCCATCACGATCCGGCGCGTCAGTTCATCCAGTTCCTGATTGTCGCGGTTGTTCTCAATGAACATCTGGTTTGTGATCACATCCTGTCCACTATATAAAAGCAGGCACTCCCCCGGCTCACCGTCCCGGGCGCAGCGTCCCACTTCCTGATAATAGGACTCCAAATTCTTCGGCATATTGTAATGTACGACAAAGCGGACATTGGATTTATCAATTCCCATCCCGAATGCATTCGTCGCCACCATGATCTGCTTCCGGTCATAAATGAAATCATCCTGATTATCACGCCGCTCCCGGTCTGTCAGTCCCGCATGATACCTGGTCACGGAAAACCCATCCATTTCCAGGAGTGCGCAATTTTCCTCCACCTGCTTTCTGGTCAGGCAGTAGACGATCCCGCACTGATCCGGATGCTCCTCAATGAATGCTTTGAGTGCGGCATATTTATTCTTTGGAGACTGTACCGCAAGGAACAGATTCGGTCTGTCGTAACCTGTCATTACTACTTCCGGATCCTCCAGCATCAGAATATCGATCATATCCTCTCTTACTTCTTTCGTCGCAGTTGCAGTAAATGCACTCACAACCGGCCGCTTCGGAAGATGCTCTACAAACTCTGTGATCTTTAAATAACTTGGCCGGAAATCCTGTCCCCACTGGGAAACACAGTGCGCTTCATCGACTGCGATCATAGAAATATCCACGCTCATAGCAAAATCCATAAACTCTGCAGTTTCCAGCCGCTCCGGTGCCACATAGATAATCTTATATCTTCCTTCTTTTGCAAAAGCAAGTGCCTTCCGGTACTGCCCCATAGTCAGGGAACTGTTCAGATAGGCTGCATGAACCCCTGCCTGGTTGAGGGATGCCACCTGATCCTTCATAAGAGAAATAAGGGGAGATATCACAAGTGTAATACCTCCCATCATCAGCGCCGGAATCTGAAAACAGATGGACTTTCCGGCTCCCGTTGGCAGTATGCCGAGTACATCCCGGCCGGACAGGATCGCATCGATCAGTTTCTCCTGTCCCGGTCGGAATCCGTCATAGCCAAAAAATTGCTTTAATACTTGAAATTTATCCAAGATATACTACCTCTTCTTCCGGTTTTTCTGCGGATTCCATCTCCAGCATATAAAGAACCGGCTGCTTTGGAACCATCGGACGGTACGCTTCGTACTCGAACTTGACGGTTACTTTTTTCCAGCTTCTCTGTGTAATCTGCGCTGCCCTTCCAAGATTACATGGATATCCATAGAAACGGATATCATCTGCGCAGCAGGTCATGATCTGTCTTCCCGGAATCAGCATATTTGCCGGCATTCCCTTCGGACGGAAAAGCTGTGCAAGGAAGGTGATCTTCTTGTGCTCGTAGCGCTCCGGATGCTCATATGCATCCACATACCAGGTACCAAAGTCCACATCATCAATGAAGATATGGTCTGCTTTCAGATCATATGGCAGATCCTCTTCTGTCTGCGGGATAATATTGCCATCCACGCCTTCAAAGATCAGCTGTGCCTGCGGGTTCTGGATCTTAAGGGCACGTCTGAACGCACTTCGGTCTGTATTTTCCCCACAACGGTTGATGATGATCAACTCAGATTCTGTAAGCTGGTTCATCAGCATATTCCGCATATTCTTCAGGTACATGTCCAGCGTCTCACCGCTAACCGTTGAGTACACACCCTGAATCTCCCAGTTGCGTGGAAAATCTTCATCCAGGATTTCCTGCAGATCCCAGGTTCCATTGTACTCAATGATCACCTGAACCGGATGATAGATCTTCTCACAGTTTTCAAAGAAAGTTTTATTTAACTTTTCTCTTTCTTCTATATTGAAGAGGAACAGTCCGTTCTCATCCAGATATTTTTCCGAGTACTCTTCCTCTCCCTCTTCACACTGCAAAAGCAATGTCGGACCTTCTTCGATCCATTCCTGCTTCATCAGTGTGTCCTTGATAAATGTTGTTTTTCCACTGTCCAGAAATCCTGTACAGATATATACCGGTGTTGTCATCGCCGCTTGCTCCTCCTAGATATGGAATAACTTAATCAGATCCTCTTCTTTGAGATCTGTTCCGATCACGCATACACGTCCTGTGTAATCAGCCTGTCCCTCACGGACTTCATATTCTTCCGGAACCATATCAAACTGCTTCCAGGAACCGTCTGCCATCTGGATAATTCCTTTGGAACGAAGTACGGTTCCGTAAGCATCTGTCTCAGATAATGCTTTCAGCAGGTAATCCAGTTCTTCTTCTGTATACTTATGAGCAGTCTCCTTGCCCCAGCTCGTAAATACTTCATCTGCATGATGATGTCCTTCGTGTCCGTGGTGATGGTCATGGCATCCGCAGGTGCAGTTCTCATCATGTTCATGATGATGCTCATGCTCTTCATGGTCGTGATCATGATGGTGTTCATGGTCATGATCGTGGCATCCGCAGGTGCAGTTCTCATCATGTTCGTGATGATGCTCATGCTCTTCGTGATCGTGATGATGGTCGTGATCATGATCATGACCGCAGCCACATTCGTCATCATGATGATGGTGATGTTCGTGGTCGTCATGCTCATGTGCATGTTCTTCCAAGATACCTTCGATCTCAGCGCCATGCTGCAGGGCATGCAAAACGGCATCTTTTCCAAGTTCTTCCCAAGGTGTGGAAATAATGGTTGCCTCTGCATTTTTCTCACGCAGCATATGCACGCACTCTTCTACCTTTTCATCTGTCATCATCTGGGTACGGCTGATAACGATCGTAGATGCATGCTCTACCTGGTTATTGAAGAATTCTCCGAAGTTCTTGAGATAGATCTTTGCTTTCTTACCGTCAACAACTGTGATTCTTCCGTCAATCTCAATATCTGCCTCATCTTTGACACCCTCGATTGCTTTTACAACATCAGAAAGCTTTCCAACTCCTGAAGGTTCGATGATGACACGATCCGGTGTATAATCTGCAAGTACTTTCTGAAGTGCTTTGCTAAAATCCCCCACCAGTGTACAGCAGATACATCCTGAGTTCATCTCTGTGATCTCAACGCCGGCATCTTTTAAGAATCCGCCATCAATACCGATCTCCCCAAATTCGTTCTCGATCAGGACCAGTCTTTCTCCCGGAAATACATCCTCGATCAGTTTCTTGATGAATGTTGTCTTTCCTGCTCCCAGGAAACCAGAAATAATATCAACTTTCGTCATTTTTCGTTCCTCTTTTCTTATTATTATAATTTCATAAATTAGCCTTTTCTAACTGCAAATTGTTTCCGAGCTATATCGTATCACATTTCTTTAAAAGATGCAAATAAATAGCTTGTTAATGCATTGTGATTAGTGTATAATAGTTTTATAAAATCTCGTACTTTTTTAGTACAAATTCATAAACAAAGGAGACTTGATAATATGGTTAATTTATTGACAGGCCCAAAAGGAAGCGGAAAAACCCAGCAAATGATCGAACGTGCTAACGAAGCTGTAAAGACATGTGAAGGAAACGTATTCTTCATCAAGAAGAGCCACAGAGATACATACAGCTTATCTTTCAACATCAGAGCGATCTGCATGGATGACTATGATGTAATCACCAATACCGATGAATATCTTGGATTTATTTACGGTATGTTAAGCGCAGACCATGATATCAAAGCAATCTTTATCGACGGTATTTTAAAACACGCCGACATCACACTTGAGAACATTCCTTCTTTCATCGAAACACTGAAAAAGATCTCCAAAGAAAATGATGTAGATTTTTATGTCAGCATCAGTGCAACGAATGAACAGCTTGGTAATGTAGATTTTGAAAATTGTACACTCCTTAACTAAGATAGACATTATCCAAAAGGAGGGATGAAGATTTTCTGTAAATCTTCATCCCTCCTTTTATGGTTTTCCAAATGTGACAGAGTACATTCTTTTTATGCTATGATACCAGGGTCAAAAGGTCAGAAAGCCGATGCAAGCTTGCTTGCAAGAGGATTTTTGCACTCTCGCAATCTGGTATCAAAGGGGCAAAATACCTTTTGACTCCAACATCATGCTATTTCAAAGACAAAACCGTATTTGCCTTATCCCCTTTTGCATACTCCAGTTTTACATCATCTCCCACATTGTACTTGATGATCTCAATAAAATCGACTACCGATACATCAAAAATCTCATCTGATCCTTCCAGCATAATGTAGTAATGAGAATCTCCATCTATAACGCCCTGGGCGATTTTCGTGATCTTTCCTTCGATCGTGCCGGTATCCATCTTCACTTCTTCTTTTTCCTTGATTCCATTGGTAAGAAGCAGATTATTGTAGGATTCTTCACATACACTTACCGTATCCCCGATCGCAACAACCTGGTACTTCTGGACATTGACCATTGCATACTTTTTCACAAGTCCTGCATCATCCTTAAGTGCCATAAAGTAAGTCGGCTCCCCGGAAATGTTAAGCAACAGCGGGAAAGTCGCCCGATACTTCAGGTTCTGTACCTGTCCTTCTGCCGATGCCATCGCAGAATCCTCGATCGCACCTGCCACCGGATAATACTTTGTCTCCATAGTTCTCTGGTTCATCAGAACAAATCCCACATTGGACTGGTCACTGTTTACAGAAGTTACTCCCGTGTACACCCATACATCATCATCAATCGCCAGATAATTATATCCGTTTGTTGTCTTCAGACAATCTTTCTGGCTGAGTACACTGTTAAAATACCCATGCTTTAACGTGCCATAATAATCATAAAGCTGTACCAGAAGATCTGCCGAATAGGCTCGGTCGATCCATTCCGGGACTTCATCGATCCTGTAGTCCTGCATTTCGCCGGTGATCGCATTGCAGAGCACCACATGTCCTACCGTTTCTCCTCCGAAAAGACCGATATTATACTTTTTGACCGGTGCTACCCAGTATGGAACACCATTATCATCAATTTCAAAACTAAGGTCTCCGTAAATATAAGTCGGATGCGCAAAACGAAGATGACGGTAAATATTTCTTCCAAAATGCTCGCTGGTCGAATACTTCATTCCCTGCTCCAGCTTTACCATCTCCGTTGTCTGACTTGCCATATCGATCCGGATATATGCAGGAAGTCCATCTTTCCGATTGGTAAACCATTTGATCAGATTCGCATATTTCAAAGGTGACACACGGACCGGACGATCCTTGTAGTTGATCTGACTGTAAATATCGTCCACCTCAAACTGGGATACCATATCTGACATGCTTCCCATCTTCCGGTCTCCTAAAAGCTGCGCAGACTCCTTATCCAGAAGCGGGATCTGGTCAAAGGAAAGCTCCTCGATATCTTTTGTGAATTCGCCCTCTTCTACCTTCAGAAGCTGTTGGTATTTCTTCGCATTCACAATCGGTGAAGAAAGAATGGTTCCGGCCAGATAAATCACTAACAAAAGAATAAAAAGACGGACACACCATTTGAAACCTTTGGATTCTTTCATCTCCTTCAGATCAATCGCTCCGTATCGCAAGCCTTTTTTTCCTGCAAGCACAAGACCGACCGCAAGCACCAGAACAAGCACAAAATACCACACTCCGGAAGAATGGATATTAAAAGCCGGCAGTGATACATAATACCAGATTCCTGCTGCCACTAAAAACAGCAGAAAACTGATCGCTATATTTTTCTTTTTCATAAATTCTCCTTTTCATCGTTTTGCCTTACCGAAGCTGTCTTAGAATTTTCTACTCCAAAGTGACGGCGAGAACAGCATCAAGAACGGGAAGATCTCCAGTCGTCCGATCAGCATATCCACGCAGAACACAATCTTCGAGAAGTCTGAGAACTTCGCAAAATTTTCCACCGGTCCTACCAGATTCAGTCCCGGTCCTACATTATTAAGTGTAGTAAGCACTCCGGTAAATGAAGTAGTAAAATCAAAGTTATTGATCGAGATCAGAAGCACGGATACGATCAGGATTAGTATATACGCAATAAAGTATACATATACCCCCCGCATCGTCTCTTCTTTCATTTTTTTCCCATTTACTTTTACGATATTGACTGCTTTCGGATGGATCATAGTTTTCAGCTCCCGGCGGATGCTTTTTACCAGGATCAGAAGTCTTGATACTTTGATACCACCGCCTGTTGAACCGGCAGAAGCACCGATTACCATCACAAGAAGCAGAACACATTTGGAAAGCTCCGGCCACTTGTTGAAATCTGCCGTCACAAATCCAGTTGTCGTGATCACGGATGCCACCTGGAACACCGCATAGCGGAATGCCTTTAAAAGAGAATGATAACCTCCGGTGATATTGCAGGTGATCACAACGGTTGCTCCTGCAATGATTCCCAAGTAAGCACGCAACTCCTCATTCTTAAATACACTCTTAAATTCTTTCAAAAGCAGAAAAAAATACAGGTTAAAATTGATACCAAACAGGATCATAAATACGGTGATCACACCATCAATGCAAGCACTGTTGAAGTGTGCCACACTTGCATTGTAGCCGGAAAATCCTCCGGTACCGGCAGTACTGAATGCATGTGTCACTGCGTCAAACAGGTTCATCCCTCCTGCCAGAAGAAAAACTACCTCAATTGCAGTCAGTGTAAAATACATTCCATACAGGATCCTTGCGGTTCCTCTTGCCTTTGGAACCAGTTTATCTGCCTCTGGCCCCGGAACTTCCGCACGCATCAGATGCATGGAATTCTTCTCATCCAGAGAGGTAAGTACCATAACAAATACCAGCACTCCCATTCCACCAACCCAATGTGTCAGGGAACGCCAGAAAAGAATTCCTTTCGGAAGTCCTTCAATCTCAGTCAGGATCGTAGAACCTGTCGTCGTAAATCCGGATACTGTTTCAAAAAAAGCATCCACATAGCTTGGAATACTTTTACTGAGTACAAATGGAAGTGCACCTGCAAGTGACCAGAAAATCCAGGCCGTTGCAACAATGATCAGACCTTCTTTGGCATAAATCGTCATGTTCTCCGGGCATTTTCTGCCAAACAGCAGATAAATTGCCGTCAGGATCGCAGCTATAATCAGAAAATAAACCGATGTGTGCTCGCCATAAATAATTCCAACCATCATCGGAAGCAGCATCAGCAGTCCCTCTACTCCCATCATCTTACTGATGATATAGCGTATCATTTTCACATTCATTTTTTTTCACCCCTATTACTCAGCCAGAATATCTGTGATATCCTTAACTTTCTTCTGGGTCGTAACGATTACAACACTGTCGCCCACCTGAATGGATTCATCCCCGTCCGGAATAATAATCTGCCGTTTTCTTCCGATACATGCGATCAGATTGTTCGGCTTCAGTTCCAGATCCTTAAACGGTATATCTGTATATTCTGTTTTTTCTTTGATAATAAATTCCAGTGCTTCTACTCTTCCACCAACCAGCTGATACATAGATTCAACATTGACATTCTTGAGAGAATTCTGGCGTGCACGCACATAACTCATGATCGCATCTGCTGTTGCAGTCTTTGCCGATACAATCAGATCGATCCCAAGTTCCTCGACAAGCTGGGCACGTCCGTCTTCGTTGACCTTTGCCACGATCTTGTCCACACCTTTTGTCTTTGCAAAAAGTGCAAGGATAATATTCTCCTCATCCATACCGGTCAGACTGACCAGGGCATCTGCCTGTTCAATTCCTTCTTCAATCAAAAGGTCATGGTCTGCGGCATTCCCACAGATGATCGTCGCTTTCGGAAGCTGGTCGCAGAGATCTTCGCATTTCTTCCAGTCCTGCTCAATGATCTTAACCTGCATACCAAGTCCTAAAAGCTGTTTTGCCAGATAATATCCGACTTTTCCCCCACCACAAATCAGAATATTCTTCGGCTCTTTCCGCTTTCCGATCAGATGGAAAAATTCTTCAATATATTTGTGGGATGCAACAATATGAAGCCGGTCTCCATCATGGATGACAAAATCACCATTCGGGATGATCACTTCCGATCCACGTCTTACAGCACATACCAGAACTTTGATCTGGAACTTGCGGTAAAGCTCAGCAAGCGATACTCCGCCCAGATGGCTTCTTTCTTTGACAATGAATTCTACCAATTCGACTTTTCCCTTCATAAAAGTCTCTACCTTTGCAGTATCCGGAAGAAGGATCGATCTGGAAATCTCAAATGCAGCCATAAGTTCCGGGTTGACAGCCATACTCAGCCTTAAGTCCTCTTTCAAAAGATCGATCTGCTGATAATAGATCGGATTCCTTACACGGGCGATCGTGTGCTTTGCCCCCAGTCTCTTTGCGAGTAGGCAGCTCAGCATATTCAATTCGTCTGTCGATGCACATGCCACAACAAGATCAGCGCCCGGCACTCCTGCTTCTTTCTGCACTTTCGCATCTGCACCATCTCCGGTAATGCAGAGAATATCAAGCTGATTCAGTGCTTCTTTTAATTTTCCCTCATTCTGGTCAATCAAAACCACATCGTAATTTTCTTCGGATAACTGTATGGTCAGTTTATGACCAACCTTCCCGTCCCCAATAATTACAATTTTCATTTTTCTTTTCCTCTACTTTTGCTCTTAATACTAAGCCTTTAATACTAAAATTGTATAAAATACCAATGGGACAGCCGAAGCTGCCACCATCATAATATGTATACCACTTTTAGTACGAAAGTACAATAGAAAAAACCGGGATTTTCTCCCGGCTTTTCCTTATTCTTATTCTTCAGCTGCACGCTTTTCAATTTCTTTTTCCTGTACATCTGCCGGAGCCTGTTCATAACGGGCAAATTCATACGAATAGCTTCCTCGTCCACCTGTCATAGAACGAAGTGTTGTGCAATATCCAAACATGCCTGTCATCGGTACATCCGCTTCAATTACCTGATATCCGCCTGACTGTGGATTCATTCCAAGAACACGGCCACGTCTCTTGTTCAGATCTCCCATAACGTCTCCGGTATAATCATCCGGAACGGTTACTTTCACAGATGCGATTGGCTCAAGAAGAACCGGTCCTGCTTCCATAAATCCTTTCTTAAATGCCTGGATCGTCGCAGTCTTAAATGCCATTTCAGAAGAATCTACCGGATGGTAAGATCCATCATACAGGGTTGCTTTCACGCCAACTACCGGATATCCGGCGAGAGGTCCTTTTAATACAGATTCCTGCAATCCTTTTTCAACCGCCGGGAAGTAGTTCTTCGGAACAGCACCTCCGACTACTTCTTCCTGGAATACATACGGTGTATCCAGATCTCCGGATGGTTCAAAACGCATCTTAACATGTCCATACTGTCCATGTCCTCCGGACTGTTTCTTATACTTGGTATCTACATCCGAGTTCTTGCGGATTGTCTCACGGAACGCAACTTTTGGTGTCTCCAGTCTGATTCCGACTTTGTAACGCTCTGCCAGCTTGCTTGCTGTCACTTCCAGATGCTGGTCACCCATTCCATAAATCAGTGACTGGCGGTTCTCACTGTCATTTACCACTTTCAGTGTCACATCCTCTGCCATCATCTTCGCAAGAGCCTGTGATACCTTGTCCTCATCACCTTTGTTATTCACTACATACTTCATATATGTATACGGTTTGGAGTATTCGGTTCTTCCATAAGATACCGGTGTATTTTTTGTTGAAAGGGTATCCCCTGTCTTTGTACTTGTCAGTTTTGCAATCGCTCCGATATCACCTGCAAACAGTTCCTGAACTTCTACCGGTTTGTTGCCGGATAAGGTGTAGATCTTGCCGATCTTTGCTTCTGCATCTGACTCCGGATTGTAAAGGACATCATCCCCCTTTAATACACCGGAACATACTTTTACGAAAGAATATTTTCCGATAAACGGATCTACCATGGTCTTGAATACATATGCGGTCTTTGCGGCTGCAAAATCATGATGTGCTTCAAAGATCTCATTGGTCTTACGGTTGATACCTACGCATTCACGGTATTCCGGACTTGGGAAAAATCTTACGATATCAGACAGTAAGTTTGCAACCCCCTGTGCCTGAACATTGGATCCCATTGCTACCGGAACGATATCTCCGTCCATAACTTCTGTTCTCATGGCAGAACGGATCTCTTCAACCGAGAATTCATCTCCCTCAAAATAACGTTCCATAAATGCTTCACTGGTCTCTGCCACTGCTTCAAGAAGCTTCTCTCTGTAAATCTGCAGGTTCGGCAGACAGTAATCCGGAATCTCACACTCTTCTCTCTGTCCAAGTCCGGTGTATCTTCTACCTGCATTCTTGATAACATTGACATAACCTACTAATTTCTCGTTCTCACGGATCGGTTGGAAATGTGGTGCGATCACTTTACCGTATCTTGCGGTCAGATCTTCAACAACCTGACGGAAGCTGGCATCATCCACATCCATCTCAGTAACATAGATCATACGCGGAAGATTATACTTATCACAGAGCTCCCATGCTTTCTCGGTTCCTACCTGCACACCGGCTTTTCCGGAAACAACGATAACAGCTGCATCGGCTGCGCTGACTGCTTCTTCCACTTCTCCGACAAAATCAAAATATCCAGGTGTATCAAGGATATTAATCTTTGCTTTTTCCCATTCAATCGGAATCAGACTTGTGCTAAGTGAGAATTTACGTTTCTGTTCTTCTTTATCAAAATCACTGATCGTATTACCGTTCTCAACAGATCCCATACGATTTGTTGCTCCAGATACATAAGCCATCGCTTCTGCCAGACTGGTCTTTCCGCTTCCCCCATGTCCTAAAAGGACCACGTTTCTAATTTCATCCGTTCTGTAAACCTTCATGCTTGCTGCCTCCTTGCTAAAGTTTCTCATGGATATATTGTACTAAACTTTCTATAAAAACACAACTATTTTATAGAATTTCAACAAAAACTTTCACTTTTACACTTTAAAGTATTGCTTTATTGACAGATAGCCTGTTTTCCTATATTATGAAAGGTAGACTATCACGAAAGGACGAAAGATTATGAAACAGAAAAAAATCGGATTTATCGGACTCGGACTCATTGGGGGCTCTATTGCAAAGGCGATCCGGCGATATTATCCGGATTATGAGATTGTCGCTTTCGACAAGAATAGAGAAACTCTGGCACTTGCCACACAAGAATCCATCATCAATGTGGCCTGTACCTCAATCGATGATAATTTCCAAGGCTGCAACTACATCTTCTTATGTGCCCCGGTCGCTTTCAATACTGCATATTTAAAGCAGATGATGCCTTACCTGCATGATGATATGATCCTGACTGACGTCGGAAGTGTCAAGACTCCGATCCATGACGAGATCATCCGGCTGGGACTGGAGGATTACTTTATCGGAGGACACCCGATGGCCGGTTCCGAAAAGAGTGGTTTTGCCAATTCCAAACCAATCCTGATCGAGAACGCTTACTTTGTTCTCACCCCTTCCGCCAAAGTAGCGAAAAAAAAGGTTGATGCATACGCATCCTTCGTAGAATCCTTGCGTGCACTTCCGATCGTACTGGATTATCATGAACACGACATCGTCACCGGCACGATCAGCCACTTGCCACATATCATTGCCGCAAGTCTGGTCAACTTTGTCAGAGACACCGACACCAAGGATGAGTTGATGAAAACCCTCGCCGCCGGCGGCTTTAAGGACATTACGCGAATCGCCTCTTCCTCACCGACCATGTGGGAACATATCTGTGCACAGAATCAGAGTAATATTTCCCAGATCCTTGGAAATTATATCGAAACATTAAATGAAGCGAAAAAACTGGTTGATGCCGGAGACTCCCAGGGAATCTACGATATGTTCGATCATTCCCGGAACTACCGCAATTCCATGCCAAACGGTTCTGCCGGCCCGATCAAGCGTGCATTCGAGATCTACTGTGACATCCCGGATGAAGCCGGTGTGATCGCCACCATTGCGACCATCCTCGCTTCTAATGCACTCAGCATTAAGAACATCGGAATCGTTCATAACCGTGAATTTGAAGAAGGCGTACTCCGCATCGAATTCTATGACAGCATCTCCTGTGAGAAGGCAGTAGCCCTTTTGCAGAAGCATCGTTATATTGTTTATGAGCGTTAATAATTAAATGATGATACCAGGGTCAAAAGGTCAGAAAGCTGATGCAAGCTTGCTTGCAAGAGGACTTTTGACACTCACATCATTAAATGCAAGACAGTCCAAAAAATCTTTTCAGAACTTTGTGTAAATTGGTCACAATGCTTGAAAATAGAATTTTACGAATGAGAGGTTACTATATTATGCAAATCCAACCTGTTAAACAGCTTCGCGGGGAAGTATCTGTTCCCGGCGATAAATCCATCTCCCACCGTTCTATTATGTTCGGTGCACTGGCAAAAGGAACTACTGAGATCACACATTTTCTTCACGGTGCCGACTGCCTCTCTACCATCGGCTGCTTTCGTGCCATGGGAATCAATATCGAAGACACACCTGACCGTATCCTGGTTCACGGCAAAGGCCTTCACGGACTTTCCGAACCTTCTTCTTTTTTAGATGTGGGGAACAGCGGAACCACTACAAGACTGATTTCCGGTATTCTTTCCGGTCAGCCGTTTGCCACCACTCTTTCCGGCGATGCTTCTCTGAACTCCCGCCCGATGAAGAGGATCATGGAGCCTCTTGGGATGATGGGCGCTGATATTTTAAGCCAGAATGGGAACGGGTGCGCACCACTTCTGATCAACAGCCATCTTTCTGCCGGTCAGAATCCATCCCTGCACGCAATCCACTATCACTCAAAAGTAGCTTCTGCTCAGGTTAAATCTTCCGTACTCCTGGCAGGACTTTATGCAGACGGATTAACCCTGGTTACAGAACCTGTACTTTCCCGTAATCATACAGAACTGATGCTGAATGGCTTCGGTGCCAACGTACAGACAGAAGTACATTCTGATGGCAGTGCAACTGCATCTATTCTCCCATGTGAGGAATTATACGGACAGAAGATCCTGGTTCCCGGAGATATTTCTTCTGCTGCTTACTTCATCGCTGCTGCCCTTCTGGTTCCAGGTTCTGAACTTCTGATAAAGAATGTAGGTACCAACCCGACCCGTGCCGGAATCCTTGAAGTATGCAGGGCAATGGGGGCAGACATTACCTATCTAAATGAAAATCGTGACAGTGGTGAACCAACTGCCGATCTTCTTGTACGTACAAGCACTCTTCACGGAACCACCGTAGAAGGTGCAATCATCCCTACACTGATCGATGAGATTCCGATGATTGCAGTGATGGCTGCTTTCGCCGAGGGAACTACGATCATCAGGGATGCTGCCGAATTGAAGGTCAAAGAGACTGACCGTATCAAAACAACTACAGAAGGACTTCTTGCCATGGGCGTTGATGTAACACCAACCGACGACGGCATGATCATCCGTGGCGGTAATCCGGTTCATGGAGGACAGATCAACAGTTATCTGGATCACCGGATCGCAATGGCCTTTTCCATCGCAGCCCTTGCCGCCGAGGGAAATACTGAAATCCAGAATGGTCAGTGTGTAGATGTATCTTATCCTTCATTTTTTACGGAACTTCATTCCCTTTCCCTGTAATTTCACGCAAAAATATAAGAAAGAATGTGCCTCGGCACATTCTCGCGCCGAGTGCGCATCTCCGGCACGCAGTGCCTTTTGTTTCATAGGAAGTTCCTTCGGAATCTCCTATGAAACAAAAAAAGAAAGCCGCACACTACATAAGTAGTGTACAGCTTTCTTTTTTATGCGCCCTGTCACTGTTTCTCTAATCCGTGAATCCAGTCTGTCTTAAGAAACAGAATCAAAAATATCACCGAACTGATAAACCAGGTAAGTGGATATGCCCAGTAGATTACATTGATCACCGGAATAATCCTGATAACAATACTAATATAGGTTACCCGGACTCCGCACCATACAATCATCATAACAAACATCGGAACAATACTTCTTCCCGCCCCTCTCTGAATTGCTGCCATACAATGCGAGAACGCAAGCAGACAATAGAAAAGAGCGATCGTATGTGCCTCTGCAATTCCATATTCAATTGCTCTTTGATCTCCTCCAAACGCAGCGATCAGGTATGGTGAAAAGAAAAAAACTGCTATCCCGATCACTTCTGCTATCCCGATTCCACAAATGGTTCCAAACAATGCCCCTTTTTTTGCCCGGTCATACTCTTTTGCTCCCAGATTCTGTCCAATAAACGTCGTGAGTGCCTGTGAGAAGCAGGTAACCGGAATAAATCCAAATCCTTCAATTTTGGAATATGACCCACATCCGGCCATTGCCAGAGCCCCAAACTGATTAATATTCGACTGTACAAATACATTTGCAACCGCAATAATTGAATTCTGGATTCCTGCCGGTATTCCGTTTACCACGATCAGTCGCAGCATATTCCCATTCATCCGAAGTTCACGAAAAGATAACCGGAACGCCTCTGGTTCCCTACGCAGTTTTCTGATACACAGAACCGCACTTAATATCTGTGAAACAATCGTTGCAAAAGCTGCTGCACCTACACCAAATCCTAAGCCTCCGATCAGCACCAGATCCAAAATCACATTCAGACACGCTGAAATGATCAGATAGATGACCGGACTCTTACTATCACCAAGTGACTGCAAAATCCCCATTCCAAAGTTATAAATTACAAATCCAAGTGAACCTGCAAAATACACCCTGAAATAAACCAGTGATTTCGGCAGTACCTCTTCCGGCGTACCAATCAGTTTTAAAATCTGCGGCGCAAGGATCAACGCGGCAACCGTAAGAAAAATTCCACATACGCCACCAAATGCCAGTGCCGTATGGATTGCTTTTTTCAGCTTTTCATATTCTCCGGCTCCAAAATACCTCGCAATGACAACACCGGCTCCCACGCCAATTCCCCCAAAAAATCCTACCATCAGGAATATCAGATTCCCTGATGAGCTGACAGCTGCAAGTGCATTATTCCCAAGAAAATTTCCCACGATCAGCGAATCCGCCACATTATACAACTGCTGGAATAAATTCCCCCATAGAAGCGGAATCGCAAACATAATAATCTTTTTCGGAATAGATCCCGTTGTCAGTAGATTAGCGTTTGACGTTTCCCCCATAATTAACCTTGTCCTCCTATAATATTTTAAGTCTATTATACTCCTGATACGGTTAATTCACCAGCAAATATATCGGAAGCAATATTTGATTCTTTTTTAATAAATCATAAATCTATTTTTTCATCAATTATTATAACCTTTTTAAATTATCCTTCAATGTATATTGCATTTTCCATCCTCTTCCATTAAACTATTATGATATATACTATAAATTTTTTGGGGGAATTTTCTATGCAAAATTATCTTGAATTTATCGGAAACGAACTGAAAGCTTTAACTTCTATTCCAAGCCCATCCGGTTATACCAAAGATGTGGCTGCATACCTGATGAATACTTTATCAGATATGGGATATGAACCACAGCTTTCTAACAAAGGCAACGTATTCGTAACGATCGGCGGAGAGGGGAATCCGCTGGTACTTGCAGCACACGTTGATACCCTCGGTGCCATGGTGCGTTCTGTCAAAGCCAATGGAAGACTGCGTCCGACTACTCTCGGTGGACACCAGTGGAGTACCGCTGATGGGGAAAACTGCACGATCCACACACGCGACGGACGCGTTTATACCGGTGTAGTACTAAATACTGAACCTTCTGTTCATGTTGCAGATTCTGCTGTTGAGACAAAAGAAGAAAATATGGAAATCCTTCTGGACGAAAATGTGGACACTAAAGAAGGAACTCTTTCACTTGGCGTACAGCCTGGAGATATCATCGCCATGGACCCGCGTACCCAGATCACACCGAGCGGTTATATCAAAAGCCGTTTCTTAGATGACAAGCTTTCTGCTGCCATCCTTCTCGGTCTGGCAAAATGCGTAAAAGATGAATCTATTGCGCTTTCCCGCAAAGTTTCTCTCCTTTTCACTGTATATGAAGAAGTCGGACACGGCGGAAGTTTTGTTGCCGAAGATACAACAGAGATGATTTCTGTTGACATGGGCTGCGTCGGATCTGATCTCGGATGTACCGAACGCATGGTATCTATTTGCGCAAAAGATTCCGGCGGTCCTTACAACTACGACGTAACATCCGCTCTTGCCGAAACTGCAAAAGAAGAAGGATTGGATTATGCGATCGATGTGTATCCGCATTACGGTTCTGATGTAGAGGCAACTCTTCGGGCAGGATATGATATCCGTCATGGTCTGATTGGCCCTGGGGTGTATGCATCACATAACTATGAAAGATCCCATATGGATGGGGTAAAGAATACGCTTTTGTTGTTGAAGAAGTATATTCAAAAATAAAAAGTATAAATAGCTAACGGTCAAAAATAAAACATCTGCGATATGCATACCGCAGATGTTTTATTTTTTCAATATTAGTCATATTTTTCTTAAGTCCGGTAAATGCAAGTGCCTCTTCTACCAGTTCTTTTCTCTTTTTCTTATCTTGTCATGATCTGGATGATCGTTTTATCCGTCTCACGCATTCCCTTCTTTGCAAGCTCTCCGATATTACGGATCGTGTTTTCTACACCTTTTTCTACAAGTCCGTCTCCGCCATAGAACTGCTTTCCATTTTTCTGCATCTGAAGTCCCAGAAGCCCTGCTTCTACAGCTGATGCAATTTTTGCCGCGCAGCTTGCCTTCGCTCCATCACACACAACACCTGAGTTAATGGCAACTGCATTTACAATTACATGAGAAATCTCATATGCACGTCCGCCATACAGATAACAGATTCCGGCACCTGCACCACATCCTGCACTGATCGCGCCGCAATATGCAGACAGTCTTCCGATTCCTGTCTTCATATGGATTGTGATCAGATTTGACACAACCAGCGCGCGGAGCATCATCTCTTTTGAGACATTCAGCTCTTTTGCATAGACGATCACCGGAAGAGAAGTTGTCATTCCCTGGTTACCGCTTCCCGAATTGATGACAACCGGAAGTTCACATCCGTTCATTCTTGCATCCGATCCGGCCGCTGCCATCGCTTTCGCACGGTTATGTACACTGTTTCCATATGCTTCCATCAAAGTCTTTCCAATGGCAGCTCCCCAGTTTCCTGTCATGCCTTCTTCGGCAATTGCCCAATTATAATCAATCTGTCTCTGCAGAACTTCCTCTACGTCTGCAACGTCTACGCAGTCTGCGAATTCAATGATCTTCTCCACAGTCAGAAGAGAACGGTCCGTCGCACAGCTGGATCCCTGCTCTTCATATGCTTTTTCTCTGATGATCTCATCATCTTTCTTTACACAGATCACATTGGTGTGAAAACCTGCGATCTCTACGTATCCGCTGTGTCCGCCTGCACATGCCTTGATCTGGATGTCGAAAATATATTCTTTATCGGATTCCCGGATTGTCATCGGCATAGTATCCAGCATCTTTTTCATTTCTACTTTCTGTTCCCCTGTGATCTCTTCCAGAATTTCCAGTTCTTTTTCCGGACATCCGGCTACAATCCCTGCACAGACTGCTGCACCGATTCCGCGAAGTCCTCCTGTGCACGGTACAACGACACTTTTTACATTCTTAATAATATTTGCACTGACATTTACTTCTACAGATTCCGGTTTTTCCCCAAGAGCCTGAACTGCAACTGCTGCCGCGTAAGCTACTGCAATCGGCTCTGTACATCCCATCGCCGGAAGCAACTCTTCCTTTAAAATTTCCACATATTCATTGTATATTTTTTGTTCCATCTTTTCTCTCCTCTGTCAGATGACACCCCATTCATCTTTTTATTGTTCCCTGTTTATTTTATAGTATTCCTGCCTTTCCCACAAGCTTTTCTCTCTATTTTTTCAGGTTTTACATAATTACCATGATTACATTCCAAAAATATTCTTTTATTTTTATTTAACGCCTCCGAAAATTTTCCTGTAACATTTTTTAGTCAAATTTCTCTGTTATATCATCACAAAATGCCGGGCAACATTTTGTACTGTCCGGCATTTTTCTATCCTGTAGCAATTTATTTTCCAATCTCTTCTCTAGTCTCTTTAA
>OLRY01000783.1_pt1 | contig 37504 bp, 44 predicted proteins | sample 1672541 | NCBI WGS metagenome assembly OLRY01 (sample SAMEA3136697, study PRJEB25190) | human gut metagenome | biome: human gut; feature: human-associated habitat; material: faeces | place: Austria | collected 2013 | reverse complement strand
CAGGACTAGCTGCGCGTCGCAGTGAATGCAAAGTCCTGACCTGAACAGTAACGAACAGCCTGTATTGTTCAAAAAATGCTGTCACCAAATCCGCGCGTGGACGTATAGATTATTATATAGAAAGCAAATATGAAGGAGACAACCTATGCCGCAGCCTTCCCTGCAGGATAAAATATATTCGAATGATTATTTTGACGCGATCCTGCCCATCACCATTTCCAACCAGAATTTTCTGGACACCTATGCGCATCTCGGCGCGCAGCTCCTTGGTGCGCGCTTCGGCATGATCCACCTGCGCAATGTCCCCGGCAGTCTGCCGCAGGGCATCAATTACTCCCTGACACCAAAGCTTTTCACTCCGCTGGACACCACCAGCCTGGAGGTGTCCGGTATCCTGCGCGTCCAGACACAGCCCTCTCTCGGCTACCGGGGCGAGGGCGTCATTCTCGGCTTTCTGGATACGGGCATCGACTATACGCTGAAGACTTTCCGCTCGCCCTCCGGCGATACGCGCATTCTCGGTATCTGGGATCAGACGCGTCCCTCCGACAGCCCGCCCTTCGATATCGGTTACGGAACGGAATACACCTATGAGGATATTAACCGCGCCCTGCGCTCCGACGCTCCCTACGATATTGTGCCGCAGAAAGATGAGGACGGGCACGGCACCTTCGTAGCAGGCGTTGCCGCCGGGAGCGAGGACGTTTCCGGCAGCTTTATCGGCGCTGCGCCAGCCTGTCAGATCGCCATGGTAAAACTAAAGCCCGCGAAACAAAATCTGCGCGATTTTTTTCTTATCCGCGACGACGCCGTCGCCTTCCAGGAATCCGATATCATGATGGGGCTGCGCTACCTGCTCTCCCTCGCCGTAAGCTACGATCTTCCGCTCGTCATCTGCATCAGTCTCGGCACAAACCAGGGCGACCACAGCGGAAATTCCCCGCTTGAGCGCTATCTCTCCTTTATTCTTGATTATCTTGGCTGCTTCTGCGTGACGGCGGCGGGCAACGAAGCCGGTCTTGCCCATCATTTTTACCAGGCACAGTCCACTTCCCCGGTCGCACCCGCAACGGAGCTTCTGGTGGACGAGGACACCGACGGCGTATTTCTGGAAATCTGGGCGGATTCCCCCGATCTATACGGCGTTTCCATCACTTCCCCGCTCGGAGAGACGATCCCGCGCATTCCACCCAGACTGGGCACACGCAGCACCTACAGCTTCATCGCCGAGCGCACGGTTCTGGAGGTCTCCTACGAAATCGCCGAGTATACCTCCGGCGCGCAGCTTATCGTCCTGCGTTTTCTGCGCCCCACGCCCGGCATCTGGCGGATCAGCGTCTCCAGCGCGCAGACGCCGCTCTGGTCTTTTCATATGTGGCTTCCGGTGGACGGCTTTCTCTCCCCCGGCACAGTCTTTTTAGATCCGAACCCTTACACCACACTCACCGTTCCGGCGACAGATGAAGCTGTCATCACAACGAGCACCTACGACGCCTACACGGGCAGCCTGTTTATCAATTCCAGCCGCGGCAACACGCGCACCGGCATGATCAAACCTGACATCGCCGCGCCGGGCGTCGGCGTCTTTGGTCCGGCAACAAATCCTTTCAATAATCTGCCGCCCCTAAATCCTTATATCCGACGTACCGGGTCCTCCATAGCGGCGGCCATCACAGCGGGCGCGGTCGCGCTGCTTTTAAACTGGAATCAGGATCATCCCTCTCCGCAATTTATCACCAACCGCTCGGTAAAAGATTATCTGACGCGCGGAGCCGTCCGACAGAACGGCGTCGTCTACCCGAACCGCGAGTGGTGTTACGGTGCTTTAAATCTTTACCGCATTTTCGAAACTCTTATGTAACACACCAAAGCATATCTGCATATCTTGAAGTGTAAAGAAAATTCATGGAGGATTTATCATGAGTGATTTAACAGCTACAAACTGTGGATGCGGATGTGACAACAGCTGTGATAACGGCTGTGGAAACGGACGTTCTATTTTCGGCGGAGACTGCGGATGCTCAATCCTTTGGATTCTGATCCTGTTATCCATTTGCGGCAACGGTTTTGGCGGATGCGGCTGCGACAACGGCTGTGACAACAATAACAACTGCTGCTGGATCATCATCCTTCTGCTGCTCTTCTGCGGAAACGGCAACGGCTTTGGCTTCGGCGGATGCGGCTGCTAAGCTATCCGTGGGTTCAGTGAACGCCCCAAAAAGCCCGGCATAACTGCCGGGCTTTTTAGGGCGTCGCCGATTCCACAGGCATCCTGCCCTTGCGGCAGGTCTGCGTTTCACTTTGGTCGGTACTCGCGGGAAAAAGGGCGGCACTATGTCCGCGGGCCGCCCCGGCGCATACGCGCCGTATTTTTTTGTTTGCTCTTTATCTGTTTCCCTTTTGTCGCCTGTGTGCCTTCCATGCCTTTCTGCTTTCGCAGCAGACACTCCTCATCCACCTCGTAAAACGCATTGCCGTCTATCACAATATGACTTTTCATATAAGCTCCTTTCTTCGATTTCCTATTCTACGTTATGTTCTATTTATCCGATTTGTGTATTCCGGCATAAACCTGCCCATACCGGCATATACATGGTGGAAAAGAAGGTTAGGAGTTTTCTATGGAAGACGCTTCAAAAACGCCGCTGACTGCCGTGGACCGGATCGCGGATGGAGAAGGGCTTCAGATGGCAAAAGCGGCAATCCCCTATCTGCCCGGTTCCATCCAGAAAGCTTTTTCTGTTTATATCAAAATGATGGAGGTTTCCAATATTCTTTCCTATTATAACAATCCGGTGCACGCCTGCAGCGCGCTGTCCGCAAGCCCGGAGGAGGTCTTAAACGATATTCTCCCGTACTGCACCGACGCACAGCGCCAGACGATCGATCAGGCGGTAAACTTAATAAACACTTTGAAAATGTATCAGGAAATTCAGAAAATGTGAGGATAGACTATGGCAAATAATGATTTTAGCTGGATGAATAATCCGGCGCTGAAAAATATCGATGCGGCGAAGCTGCAGATGCTTATGACGCTCGCAAACCAGGGAAAGGGCAAATCACAAAAAGAGCTGCTGCCATTTCTCATGACAGCAGCATCTCAGGCAAAATCAAGCGGCAATTCCTTTACAAATGATGAAACGAATCTGATCCTGGAGGTCCTGAAGCAGGGAAAATCTCCGGAAGAAACCGCTAAAATCGAGCAGATGGTATCACTCGTGCAAAAAATGAAGCAGATGCGTTAGCTCTCTTCCTCAAGAATACACTCGCGCAGCATCGTCAGCGCCTTTACCACCGCGCTCTCGCGGATCTTTGCGCGCTCTCCCTTAAAATGGAATTCCTTCACGGTAATCTTTCCACGATAGGAACATGCCATATAAACAAGTCCGACCGGTTTATCCTCCTCCGCTGCCGGACCGGCAAGACCCGTCAGAGAGATACAGACGTCGGAGCCGGTGATGAACGCTCCGTTCTTCGCCATTTCCTTTGCCGTTTTTTCGCTGACTGCACCGTAATCCTTCAGCGTCGTTTTCTTCACATCAAGCAGCTTCCTCTTGGCACGGTTGCAGTACGTGACAAGCCCCTGCTTAAAAACATCGGAGGATCCCGGAACATTGGTCAGCCGCGCCGCCAGCATTCCGCCCGTGACAGACTCCGCCGTTGTGAGCGTCAGCTCCCGCGCGCGCATCATCTGAAGCACCGCCTGCTCTAAGGTCACCTGTTCATCCATCGTGTAGATGGCGTTGCCAAAGCGGTTTTTCAGCTCCATGACCATCGGCTTGATCAGCCGCTTTGCTTCTTTTTCATCCGGCGCGCTCGCAGTCACCCGCAGATGCACCTCTCCGGTCTTTGCGTAGGTGGCGATCGTCGGATTTGTCTGATTGTCGATCAGATCCTTGATCTGTGTCTCCACCGCGCTCTCGCCCACGCCGCACAGCTTCACCATCACAGAGTAGATAACCTCCGGACGCTTCCTGTTCAGATAGGGGAAAATATCGTGCTCAAACATCGGCTTCAGCTCATTTGGCGGACCCGGAAGCAGGATCACGGATTTCCCGTTTTCCTCCATGATGATACCGGGCGCCGTGCCGTTGTGATTATCCACCACGATGCAGCCCTCCGGAACCATCGCCTGCTTCCAGTTATTTTCTGTGATCTTCTTCATGGAGCTGTTTTTAAAATACTCCTCAATAAGCTCGCGGGAATGCTTATCCTCCACAAGCTTTTTTCCCATAACGCGCGCGGCAGTCTCCTTTGTGAGGTCATCCTGCGTCGGTCCAAGACCGCCGGACAGGATCACGACGTCCGAACGTCCGAGCGCCGTTTTTAAGGTCTCCTCCAGACGTTTTTCATTATCTCCCACGGACGTCTCATAATAGAGCGACAGTCCCAGGAGGGCGCACTTTTCGGAAAGATACGCCGCGTTTGTGTTCACAATATTTCCAAGTAAAATCTCTGTGCCAACCGAAATCAGTTCTACGATCATGTTCTTCTCCTCTGCTTATGACTGCATACTCAAAACCTGTTTGTTTTTCCAGATATAATCAACCAGTGAAATAATCGTCAGCGCCAGCGCCAGCCAGATAAAAATCTGCTCAAGCACGGCAAACACTCCGCCAAGATCGGCGATCAGCAGGATGATCATGATCATCTGTGCCGTGGTCTTAAATTTCCCCCACCAGCTAGCCGCGATCACAATTCCGTTGTCAGAGGCGATCAGACGAAAGCCGCTGATCGCAAATTCACGGCTGATGATAATAATGACGATCCACGCCGGAAGCCTTCCGAGCTCCACCAGACAGATCATTGCGGCGCTTACCAGCAGTTTATCTGCCAGCGGATCCATAAATTTTCCAAAATTCGTTACCAGATGATTTTTTCTTGCCAGGTAGCCGTCCAGCCAGTCCGTCATGCTTGCGATCACAAAGATCGCAAGCGCAAGAAAGCGGAGGTTCCCTGATCTTCCAACCAGCATACAGATTACAAAGGGAATGATCAGAATCATTCTAAGGGTCGTCAGTTTATTCGGCAAATTCATTTTCTATCTCTCCTATCAAATCGTATTCCAGCGCGCCGGTAATGCGAACCCTCGCAAAATCACCGCTCATCAGTGTTTCCTGCGTCTCGATAAACAAATACCCGTCTATTCCGGGTGCATCGGCGTACGTTCTCGCCACGTAGACATTTTCGTCTGTGAGATACCCCTCCACCATCGCGGTGACTACTCTGCCGCGGCAGGCGTCGTTTTTCTCAAATACAATCTCCTGCTGCAGTTCCATCAGTTCGTCCCTGCGCGCTTCCTTTATCTCCTGCGCGATCTGATCCTCCATCGCGGCAGCCGGGGTATCCTCCTCCTGGGAGTAAGTAAACACGCCAAGGCGTTCAAACTCCATCTCATCGACGAATGCCATCAGCTCCTCGTGATCCGCCTGTGTCTCCCCCGGGAAACCGGAGATCAGGGTGGTGCGCAGCGCGATGTCCGGGATCTCCCGGCGCAGCTTTGTGATGATTTCCACAAGCTGCTCCTTTGAGGTGCGCCGTCCCATCCGCTTTAAAATGCGGTCGCTTGCGTGCTGGATCGGCAGATCAAGATAATGACAGACCTTCTTTTCGTCCCGGATCGTCTCGATCAGCTCGTCATAGATTTCTTCCGGGTAACAGTACAGCACACGGATCCAGCGGATGCCCTTTATCTTGCAAAGCTCCCTCAAAAGAAGATGCAGACTTTTTTTCCCGTACAGATCCACGCCGTACAGCGTAGTCTCCTGCGCTACCAGGATCAGCTCCTTTACGCCCTGCGCCGCAAGCTCCTCCGCCTGCGCCAGCAGCCGCTCCATCGGCACGCTGCGGAAATTGCCGCGGATTTTCGGGATGATGCAGTAGGTGCAGTGCTTGTCGCACCCCTCTGCGATCTTCAAGTGCGCATAGTGTCCGCCGGTCGTGACTACGCGTCCCGCATCCGGCATCGGCAGCCGCTCCAGCGTCTGAAAGTGCAGATATTTCTGCCCTGCCAGCACCCTCTCAACCGTCTCCACGATTTCATCATAGGAAGAAGTGCCGAGCACAGCATCCACCTCCCCGATCTCCGTCGTGATCTCCTCACGATACCGCTGTGCCAGACAGCCGGTGACGATCAGTGCCTTACAGGTTCCCTTTTTGCGGTACTCCGCCATCTCCAGGATCGTCTGGACACTTTCTTCCTTTGCATCGTTAATGAAGCAGCAGGTGTTGATGATAATGATATCCGCCTGCTCTTCATCGTCCGTCATGGTGTAACCCTTTCTGGCAAGGAGACCGAGCATTTCCTCGGAGTCCACCAGGTTTTTGTCACAGCCAAGCGATATAAATAATATTTTCATTGTTATTCTCCATTGCCATTTTCCCCGTCTGCGTGGGCAACTGCGGTAATCTCATCAGTCACGTCAACGGCATCCGCCCGGACATCCGCCACATCGCAGCGGGCTGCTTCCGTTACCTTGCGAAGATGCTTCACCAGATAGCCGATCCAGAAAATACCGGCAAGATTCCCGACGCCGTCCACGATCAGCGACACGCCGATCAGAACGACGATCACCTCCAGCCCCTCAAACGGATTTGCGACCAGCAGCGCGCCGATCACCAGCAGCGCCAGTGCAAAGATCAGCATAATATACCATCTGTGAGAGCCGAAGCGCTTCAGATCAAAGGCATTCTGCAGCTTTACGACAGACCCGAGAAGCGCCACAATGCCGAGCGCAAACGGAATGATCTCCAGCACATACTCCATTTTCAAAAGGATGTACACACCGGTGGCGATACCGACGATGCCGCATACCATATCCATCTGCATTACGCTCTGCAGCTTATCCTTCACAAAATACATGATCAGATGCGCACAGCCGAAAATGATCATGCCGACGCCAAAAACGTAGCAAAATGTTTTTACCGAAATATCCGGCCAGATCAGCAGCACCAGTCCAAGTACGATGTAAGCTGCCGACAATACGCAAAAACTCTTTTTTACTTCTCTGACCTGTTCCATAATATGTCCTCCTGGACTTTTTTCAGATTTTCCTACTGCTCTTCTGCCGGCTCTTCCTCAGCTGACTCTTCTGCTGCCGGCATTTCCGTTTCCTCTGCTGCCCCGTCCTGTACATCCGCGGATGCTTCGTCTGCCTCCTGCATCTCAGCAATCTCAAGCTCTTCTGCCGCGTCCTCCGGCAGGATCTTAATCAGTCCCTTGCTCAGCTCATCTACCGCAATGCTGAGCGGCTTGTTGATCGCCGGCATGGACAGCGGCTTTCTTCCGTCGATAAGCTGTCTCGCCCTCTTTGCCGTCGCCAGAACGATCGAATAGCGGCTGTTTACTACCGGCTCTTCTCCCGTTTCAGTTGCCTCGCTGTTGACTACCTTGATCAGTTCTGCATAAGATGGATGTAACATAAATTTTTCCTCCTCATAATTAATCCTGTTATTTTAGATGATTTTCCGTGATTCCCTGCGGCATCACTTAAATTTTTTCATATCCTCCTGAAGCGCTTTCACAAATTCCTCATTGCGCCCGACGCGGAAGTGCTCGCTCTGGATGATCGCGTGCGTCTCCTCCACACACTCGTCGATATCGTCGTTGACCACCAGATAATCATATTTCAGAATGTAATCCGTCTCCTCGACCGCACGGTGCAGACGCTTCTTTATGACATCAGGTGTCTCCGTGCCGCGCCCCATAAGCCGTTTCTGCAACGTGTCCGCATCCGGCGGAACCACAAACAGAAGCAGCGTATCCGGGAATTTCTCCTTGATCTTTAATGCGCCCTGCATCTCGATCTCCAGGATAACATCCTTGCCCTCCGCAAGCTTTTGCTCCACATAGGCACGCGGCGTGCCGTAGAAATTCTCCACATACTGCGCGTACTCAATCAGCTCCTCCGCCCGGATCATCTCCTGGAATTCCTCTTTTGTCTTAAAAAAATAGTGTACGCCGTCCACCTCTCCCGGACGCGGGCTGCGCGTGGTCGCCGATACGGAGAGCGCGTAATTGTCGTATTTTTCCAGCAGTGCAGAGACAAGCGTTCCCTTTCCTGTTCCGGCAAACCCGGAAATCACCAGCAATATTCCTCTAGCTTTCATCGTTCTCCCCTTTTCCGTCGTCTCCCATCGTCTGAAACCGCTTCGCCAGCGTCTCCGGCTGCAGCGAGGACAGGACAATATAATCGTTTTCCGTGACAATGACGGATTTGGTGCGCCTTCCCTGCGTTGCGTCGATCACCTTGCCAAGCTGTCTGGCATTCTGGACCATACGCTTCACCGGCGCCGCCTCCGGACCGACTACAGCAATGATCTTCGCCGTATTTATCACATTTCCAAAACCAATATTCATTAATCTAGCCAACTTCTCTCCCACCTATTCAATGTTCTGGATCTGTTCTCTCACTTTTTCAATTTCTGTTTTTAGATTGATCGCCAGGTTGGAGGTCTCCAGGTCGTTTGCCTTGGACAAAATAGTATTCGCCTCCCGGTTCATCTCCTGCGCGATAAAGTCAAGCTTTCTGCCGACTCCGCCGCCGCGCTCCAGCTCTGCGCGCATACTGTCGATATGGCTCTTTAAACGAACCGTTTCCTCATCCGTGCAGATCTTGTCCGCAAACAGCACCACCTCGGCGGCGATCCTGCCCTCCTCGATCTGCGTATCTCCCAGAAGCTCGTGCACCTTATCGGTCAGCTTCTCGCGGTAGGCCGCAATGATCTGCGGGAAGCGCGTCTCCACCGCATCGACGTCGCTTTGCATGCCGTCCAGCTTTTCAAAAAGGTCACGCTTTAAAGCTTCCCCCTCGCGGATGCGGCTCTCCGAAAACTGTGTGCATGCTTCCTGCAGCGCACCCTCCAGGATCGCCCAGAGCTCCTTTTCATCCACCACCTGCTCCTCCATCGTCAGAACCTCCGGGCATCTGCCAAGCGTGGAGACGCTGATATCGTCCTCCAGCCCAAAAACCTCCGACATCTGCCGGAAGTACCGGAGATATTCCGCGGCAATCCCCTCGTTGTATTTCAGGGAAACGTTTTCCTCCGTCATGTCCTCGTAGGAAATAAAGACGTCCACCTTTCCTCTCTGAATATGGTTTTTCAGATATCCGCGGACTGCCGACTCAAAAAAGCTGAGCTTTTTTGGCATTTTGATGCTGACGTCAAAATACCGGTGATTTACCGCCTTCATCTCCACTGTAAATTTTCGTTCGCCCCGCTGATTTTCCCCGCGGCCGAACCCTGTCATGCTTTTTATCATTTTTTTAGTACCCTTTTTACGTATTATGGCATAAATAACCACTCTAAAACATTATACGGCAATTTGATTTTTCAGTCAATCGCTAATCATCATTCATTTCTAAAACCTTTGTAAACGAAAAACTTGCTTGTTTCCGGCGCATCTGCTATAATAAACGACGCTATACAGATGAAAGTTTTATGCAGATGAAGGGCATAGTCTTCCCCCTTTTTGTTTTATTTTAGAAAGGATAATCAAAATGGCTTTAGATGGAATTGTAATCTCCGCGATGGTGCAGGAACTTAAAAGCTGCATTCTTGGCGGAAGGATCAGCAAAATCGCCCAGCCTGAGCCGGACGAGCTGATGCTTACCATAAAAAATGAGCGCAAAAACTACCGTCTGCTGATCTCCGCAGGCGCAAGTCTTCCGCTCATCTATTTTACCGAGACAAATAAACCGGGTCCCTTAACCGCCCCAAATTTCTGTATGCTGCTGCGCAAGCATATCAGCGGCGGAAAAATCCTTGACGTCCGCCAGCCTGGTCTGGAGCGTATCATTCATTTTGATATCGAGCATTTAAACGAGCTTGGCGACGTCTGCCAGAAGACGCTCACTGTGGAGATCATGGGCAAGCACAGCAATATTATCTTCTGCAGCCCGGACGGGACGATCATCGACAGCATCAAGCATATTTCCTCGCAGGTCAGCTCCGTGCGCGAGGTGCTGCCGGGACGCCGGTATTTTATTCCGGATACCCAGAGCAAGCTTGATCCCTTCAGCGTCACGCTTGACGCCTTTACGCAGGCAGTTTCCGGCAAACCGATGCCGCTTGCAAAGGCAATCTACACGACCTTTACCGGCATCAGCCCGCTGATCGCCGAAGAGCTATGCCACCGTGCCTCGCTTGAATCCGCCCGCAGTGCGAACAGCTTTTCTGAAAACGAGCTGCTGCATCTGTTCCGCCAGTTTGAGCTTTTAATAGACAGTGTGAAGGAGCATGAATTTACGCCCTGCATCTTCACCCGCGGAAGCGAACCGGTCGAATTTTCCGTACTGCCGCTCACGATGTACAGCGACCTTCCGGGGACGCCCTGCAAAAGCGTTTCCGAAATGCTGGAGACCTACTACGCGGCGAAGAATACCATCACACGCATCCGTCAGAAATCAGTCGATCTGCGCAAAATTGTACAGACCTCTCTGGATCGCGAGCGCAAGAAATACGACCTGCAGCAAAAGCAACTGAAGGACACGGAAAAGCGCGACAAATACCGCGTGTACGGCGAGCTGATCAACACCTACGGCTACGGGCTGGAGCCGGGCGTCAAAAAATTCACGGCGCTGAATTACTACACAAACGAGGAGGTCACGATCCCGCTTGACGAGACACTAACCCCACAGGAAAACGCCAAGAAATATTTTGACAAATACAGCAAACAGAAGCGTACCTATGAGCATTTAAGCGGACTGATCCACGAGACGGAGGACGAGATTTCTCATCTGGAGTCTATCTCGACCGCTCTCGACATCGCGCTCTCGGAGGAGGATCTTGTACAGATAAAAGAAGAGCTGGTGCAGTACGGATATATCCGCCGCCATGCCGGAGCAAAGCGCGTGAAAATTACCTCAAAGCCGTTCCACTATATTTCCTCGGACGGCTTCCATATCTATGTCGGAAAAAACAATTATCAGAACGAGGAGCTCACCTTCAAATTTGCCACCGGAAACGACTGGTGGTTCCACGCAAAGGGCGCTCCCGGCTCGCATGTCATCGTGAAGGCAAACAACGAGATGCCGCCCGACTCCACCTTCGAGGAAGCGGCGCGCCTTGCCGCCTACTACTCCAAAAACCGCGCGGCGGAAAAGGTGGAGATCGACTATGTGGAAAAGAAACATGTAAAAAAGGTGAACGGCGCAAAGCCGGGATTTGTCATCTATCATACCAACTATTCTATGGTGATCGATTCGGATATCCGCGGAATAAAAGAAGTGAAAGCATAATGAAAAAAACCTTGATCTCTCAAGGTTTTTTTCTATGGAGCTGAGGGGAATCGAACCCCTGTCCGAAAGCCTATTCATTGCGGCATCTCCCATCACAGTCATTATTTTGACATTCCCTCCGCCAGACGCCTAATGACAGGCTTCTGACTTTAGTAGCTTCATAAGTTCTTCCGCCCCCGCAAAGCTTTGGGAGTGAAGTGCCTCACAGGATTTGATGCCGGTTGTTCAGGCTGTGAGCAACCTGAGTCCGACAGCAGCCATTAGGCTGCGTACGCTAACTGTTCGTCTGCGTTTATATTTAGTTTCCGGTTTACTGTGCGGTCCCGGCCCGCAGATGGCTTCCCCAACTTCAAAACCCCCGTCGAAACCAGTACAACCCCGCATATTCGTGCGCTTCCTCTCCATTTCAATATCAACGCACTACAAACGTTGTATGGCTGACAGACGATAGTTTGTGGATATCTATAGTATATATGATGTCATTAGATACGTCAAGTGCAATTTTTTTGTATTTATCGCAGGTTCCGCACCTTAAATTCCTTCTCCGCCTCGCGTCTCTGGTCGCGCTTTGCAATGTCCTCACGCTTGTCGTAGAGTTTTTTACCGCGCGCAAGACCAACCTCCACCTTTACCAGGCTTCCTTTAAAGTAGACCTTCAGCGGAACAAGCGTCATGCCCTTTTCCTTCATCTTTCCGGTCAGCTTGTTGATCTCATAACGGTGCATCAGCAGCTTGCGCTCCCGCAGCGGATCCTTGTTGAATATATTTCCCTTCTCATAGGGGCTGATGTGCATCCCGTAAATGATCACTTCTCCGTTGTCGATGCGGATGAAGGATTCCTTTACGCTGCACTTGCCCATGCGCAGGGATTTTACCTCCGTGCCCGCAAGCGAAATCCCCGCCTCAAATGTATCCTCGATAAAATAATCGTGATACGCCTTTTTATTATTTGCAATCAGTTTGATAGATTGTGCTCCCACTTAACCTCACTCCTCTTCTGCCGCACGCAGCATATATCCCTGTTCTGACTTATTCGTCCGCGTCCTGCTCCCCGTCGTCCGCCGCAATGCGGAAATCAATCGTGCGCAGCTCTTTGTCAGCGTCTGCGACGATCACCTTCACCTTCTGCCCCATGCGGTAGACCTTTCCGGTCATGCTTCCCGTCATTTCGTAAGTCGTCTCATTGTAATAATAACGGTCGTCGATCAGATTGCTGACATGCACCATTCCCTCAACCGTATTCGGCAGCTCCACATAAAATCCGTAATTGGTCATGCCCGAGATCACGCCCTCGAAAGTCTCTCCGATGTGCGCGCGCATATATTCCACCTTTTTCATCTTGATGGTTTCGCGCTCCGCCTCGTCCGCGCGCCGCTCCGTCCTGCTGCACTGACTGGCAACGCCCGGCAAAAGCTCCTCGTAATGTGCAATGCGCTCCGGCGTCATGCGTCCGCGCAGGTTTTTCTTGATGATACGGTGGATCTGCAGATCCGGGTAACGGCGGATCGGCGACGTAAAATGACAGTAATACTTTGCCGCCAGCCCAAAATGCCCGCTGCACTCCGGCGTATATTTCGCCTGCTTCATTGAACGCAGCGTCAGTCGGCTGATCAGCGATTCCTCCGGCGAATCCCCGACGCGGACGAGAAGCTTCTGCAGCTCCTTGGGATGGATATCCCCGCCGCCCTTGATCCCATAACCAAAGTTTGCGATAAAAACCGCAAGCTGGCGGATTTTGTCGGGATCCGGATTATCATGCGTACGGTACACAAACGGCAGTCCCTGCCAGTAATAGTCCTGCGCAACCGTCTCGTTGGCGATCAGCATAAAATCTTCGATGATTTTCGTCGCCGTGTTGCGCTCATAGGGCTTAATCTCCAGCGGATGCCCTTTTTCATCCAGAATGATCTTGCTCTCCGGGAAATCAAAGTCGATGGAACCGCGCGCCTGACGTTTTTTCCGCAGGATCTGCGCCAGGGTCTCCATCTGTTCAAACATCGGCACCAGCTCCAGATACTTCCTGCGCTCCGTCTCGTCGTGATCCGTCAGGATCTTTCTCACGCTGGTGTAGGACATACGGCGGTTCACGCAGATCACAGTCTCCGCAATCTCATGACCTACCACGTTTCCCTTATTGTCAATATCCATCAGACAGCTCAGCGCAAGCCGATCCTCACCCGCATTCAGCGAGCACATCCCGTTGGACAACGTGTGCGGCAGCATCGGGATCACCCGGTCCACCAGATAAACGCTGGTGCCGCGCTCGCGCGCCTCACAGTCCAGCGCGCTGCCCTCCTGCACATAATTTGTGACGTCAGCAATATGCACGCCGAGGTGCCAGATTCCTTTTTCTTCGTCATAGGTGAGCGAAACAGCGTCGTCCAGATCCTTGGCATCCTCGCCGTCGATCGTCACCATATCCACTGCACGCAGATCCTTTCTGCCCGCACAGTCCGCCCCGGAAACCGGCTTTGCCACACGCTCCGCCTGATTGAGAACACGCTCCGGGAACTCCAGCGGAAGATCATGCGCATATACGATCGAGAGAATATCGACGCCCGGATCGTTGCGATGCCCGATGATCTGCTTTACTTTCCCCTCGGGATTTTTCATCTGACTGCCGTAATCCGTTATCTCCACAAGTACCTTGTGCCCGTCCACCGCGCCTTTCGAACGCTCCTGCGGAATAAATATATCACGCGTGATTTTCTGATTATCCGGCACCACAAATCCATAATTTTTGCATTTTTCGTAGGTGCCGACCACCTCTGTGACGGCGCGCTCACAGATCCGCGTAACCACACCCTCGCAGCGCTTTCCGGTCTTGCCTGGCAAAACGCTGACCTCCACAGTATCGCCGTGCATCGCTCCGCCTACATGATTTTCCGGGATAAAAACATCCTCCGCACGTCCCTCGATCTCAACAAATCCAAAGCCCTTTGCGGTGGCGGAAAATGTGCCGACAAGCTTGACGCTCTCCGCCTTTTTATACTTTCCGCGTTTGGTGCATTCTATTTTTCCGTCCGCCTGCAGATCAAGAAGGATCTGCTCAAGCTCAGGGCGGTCCTCCTTCGCCACCTGCATAACGATCGCGATTTCTTTTATTTTCATCGGCACATAGTGCCTGTCGCAGATCAGATCGTAAACCTTCTGCCTGCGCTCCTCATATAACTTTCCCATAACACCTCTGTATTTTAAATTTATATCCGAATCCCGCCTGCGGGACCCGGCGCTGCTAATGCGTCGCATAAGCAGATTTTATGAGATAAAAAACACCCTTGCCTGCCACAAGAGTGTTTTTATCATTAAAAGTTCAGATTCAGAATAACTGCTAAAACAATAAAGCCAATTGCAAGCGCCTTCGTTCCTTTTACAAGAGCGCCTTCCATGGAGCGGCCTTTATTTTTGCTCCAGTAGGTCTCCGCCATTCCGCCGCCAAGGCTTGCAAGTCCCTGCTGCTTACCCTCCTGCATCAGCACGAGCGCAGTTAATGCGATACAATCAATGATAAAAATTATGGTAAGAATGATTCTTAAAACTTCCACTTCTCCACCTCCTACGTCAAACATAATTACTGTAACACAGGTGGAAGAAATTTTCAACCACTTTTTCGCAATGTGCGGCATTCTTTTTCTTAAAAGTGTTCCTCGATCCGCAGGAGCTGATTGTACTTCGCGACGCGCTCGCTGCGGCAGGGCGCGCCCGTCTTAATCTGGCCGGCTCCGCAGGCGACTGCGATATCCGCAATAATCGTATCCTCCGTCTCACCGGAGCGATGCGAGATCACAGTCCGGTATCCCGCTTTCTGTGCGATCTCAATCGCTTCCAGCGCCTCGCTTAATGTGCCGATCTGATTTACCTTCACAAGGATTGCATTTGCCGCGCCCAGCGCAATGCCCTTTTTCAGCCGCTCCGGGTTTGTCACGAACAGATCGTCGCCGACAAGCTGTACCTTTTCCCCAAGCTCCCGCGTCATCTTCTGCCAGCCGCTCCAGTCCTCCTCATTGAGACCGTCCTCGATAGAGATGATCGGAAATTTCTCAAGCAACTCCCGATAATAGGCGATCATTTCCTCCGCCGTGCGCTCTACCGTCTCACCGCGCATTTTGCTCTCGCCAGGGAAGCGATATACCTGCCGTTCCTCATCATAAAGCTCCGAAGCAGCCGCATCCAGCGCAAAGCAGATATCCTCGCGCAGGCGGTAGCCTGCTGACTCCACCGCCTCGCAAAGAAGCTCCAACACGGCGTGTGCATCGGGAAGATCCGGTGCAAAGCCTCCCTCATCGCCAACGCCCGTGGAAAGTCCCCGCTCCTTTAAGATTTTTTTCAGCCGATGATAGATTTCCGCGCACATCTGCAGCCCTTCAGAAAACATCTTTGCCCCGACCGGCATGATCATAAATTCCTGCAGATCGACTGTATTATCCGCGTGACAGCCTCCGTTCAATACGTTCATCATCGGCACCGGCATCGTGTTGGAACGAATGCCGCCCAGATAGCGGTACATCGGAATGCCAAGGCTCTGCGCCGCCGTCTTTGCCACCGCCATGGAAACGCCAAGGATCGCGTTTGCTCCCAGGTTCGACTTGTTTTTTGTTCCGTCCGCGCGCAGCAGGATTTTATCAATATGCCCCTGCTGCAGGACATTTTCTCCGATCACCGCGTCCGCAAGTATCGTATTAATGTGATGCACCGCCTGCGTCACCCCAAGTCCGCCGTACCGCGCCTCCCTGTCGCGCAGCTCGATTGCCTCAAATTTTCCTGTTGATGCGCCGGACGGCACCGCCGCCCTTCCGACTGCCCCGCCCTCCGCAAGCACTTCCACCTCCACCGTAGGATTGCCGCGGGAATCGAGAATTTCCCTGCCGAGCACATCTATAATCTGTCTGTATTCAAACATAAAGCACAATACCTCCTTTTGAAGATATTGTGCCCTGTTTTTTTTATGTTATGTCTGTTGAAATTTACCAGTACTCAGCGCCCCGCAAAGCCCATATCAAACAGCTCGCGCGCCTCGTCCGTCATTTCTCCCTTATAGCGGCATCCGGTGAGCAGGCTCTGCAGCCGTCCTCCATTCGGATAATCCGCAAACGCGGCGGAATCCTTTACAAGCTCCTGCACCTTCTTTTTCAGCTCCAGAAAGTCCTCCTCCCCGCGCAACTTTTCCGCCTCCGCAGCCGGAATGCCCATTACCCGCAGCCCAAGTCCCGCCGCATAGCAGAATTCATAGACGGAAATCAGCGGGCTCTCCTCTTTTGCCTTCATTTTAATCTGCACGGCATCCCGCGCAAGCCCCTTTACCATTTATTTGCGCACCAGCAGGGATTTTCCGGTCATTTCCGCCGGCTGTTCCATGCCCATCAGCTCGATCAGCGTCGGGATGATATCCGCAAGACGACCGCCCTCGCGCAGCGTGTACGCCGGATCTGCGTTCACCAGGATGAACGGCACCGGATTAGTGGTATGTGCCGTAAACGGCTCGCCGGTCGTGTAATCTACAAGCTGCTCGGCGTTTCCATGATCCGCGCAGATGAACATCTGACCGTTTACTTCCTTAATTGCCGCAACAGCCTTTCCGACGCACTCATCTACCGCTTCGACAGCCTTGATCGCAGCGCTCTCCACGCCGGTATGTCCAACCATATCCGGATTTGCAAAGTTGATGATGATGACATCGTACTCCTGGGAGCGGATCGCCTCGCAAAGCTTGTCGCATACCTCATATGCGCTCATCTCCGGCTGCAGATCGTAGGTGGCAACCTTCGGGGATTTCACAAGAATTCTTGTTTCACCCTCGTTCGGCTCCTCCACGCCGCCGTTGAAGAAGAAGGTAACATGCGCATATTTTTCCGTCTCGGCGATCCTTGCCTGCTTTAAGCCGTGTGCAGCAAGATACTCGCCGAAGGTATTCGTGATGGAAACCTTGTGGAACGCCACCAGCTTGTTCGGAATGGTTTCGTCATATTCGGTAAAGCAAACATAAGTAACGTCCAGACGCTTCTCGCGCGCAAAGCCGGTGAAATCATCGCAGCAGAAGGTTCTGCTGATCTCTCTTGCACGGTCCGGGCGGAAATTAAAGAAGATGATGGAATCCTTGTCGGCAATCCTGCCAACCGGTTTTCCGTCTCTCACCAGGACTGCCGGGATCACAAACTCATCCGTTTTGCCGTCGTCGTAGGATTTCTGGATTGCTCCGGTGATGGAATCAGCAGCAACGCCCTCTCCCTTTACAAGCGCATTGTATGCCTTCTCCACTCTGTCCCAGCGATTGTCTCTGTCCATCGCATAGTAACGTCCCATCACGGAAACGCACTCGCCGACGCCAAGCTCCTGCATCTTCGCCTCTAACTGCTCCACATAGCCCTTTCCGGATTCCGGCGGAGTGTCTCGTCCGTCAAGGAAGCAGTGAACGTAAACCTTAGAAAGGCCTTCTCTCTTCGCCAGCTCCAGAAGTCCGTAAATATGCGTGATGTGGCTGTGTACGCCGCCGTCGGAAACAAGTCCGTAAAGATGAAGCGCGGAATTGTTCTCCTTTGCGTTTCTGCAGGCTGCCAGCAGAGCCTCATTCTTAAAGAAATCGCCGTCCTCAATCTCTTTCGTAATTCTGGTAAGCTCCTGGTACACGATGCGCCCTGCGCCCATGTTCAGGTGCCCTACCTCGGAATTTCCCATCTGTCCGTCCGGCAGACCGACCGCCAGACCGCTCGCCTGTCCCTCAACAAACGGGCACTCCGCCATCAGCTTGTCCATCACCGGCGTATTCGCCTCGGCGACAGCATTGCCGTCTACTCTTTTGTTCAGTCCGTAACCATCCAGAATCATTAAAACAGTTGGTTTCTTGCTCATTTCGTTTCTCCTCATCTTTCTTTATGAAATATTGTAAATGATGCCCCGGATTTTTCCGTGCTTTACGCTTTCGGCATCTTAATAAACGCGGATAACCGCAGATATCTCTTTGATCATGGACATAGTCTGAAGGATTTTCAGGGAATCGTTGAAGTTGCGCTCCACCACTTCCTCGGTGATCACCACGATCTCCGCCAGTGTTCCTTCCTTGCGCTTCTGGATAAACTGCTCAATGCTGACGTTGTTGTTTCCAAACACGCTGGTGACACCCGCGAGCACACCCGGTCGGTCCTCCACCTGCAGGCGCATAAAGTAGCGGCTGACGATATCGTCCATCTTTTTCACCGGAATCGTCTTATAACAGGTACAGTTCACATGTCCGGTGCAGTGATAACGGATGTTTTTCGCAACATCAAACACATCCCCGACCACCGCGCTCGCCGTCGGAAGCTCCCCGGCTCCGCGTCCGTAGAACATCGTATCGCCGACAGCGTCTCCCCGCACAAAAACGGCGTTGTAGGAATCGTTGACGGACGCCAGCGGATGACGGCTGTCGATCAGCATCGGATGAACGCTTACCTCGATACCGGTTTCCGTACTGCGCGCCACGCCGACCAGCTTGATCACGCAGCCCATCTCACGCGCGTAGCGGATGTCGCGCGCCGTCACCTTCGTGATGCCCTCCGTGTAGACATCCGGGAAGGTCACGCGGGAATTGAAAGCGATCGACGCCAGAATAGCGATCTTGCGCGCAGCGTCCAGTCCCTCAATGTCCGCCGTCGGATCCGCCTCCGCATAGCCAAGCTTTGTGGCAAGCGCAAGCGCCTCGTCAAACTCCATGTTTTCCTCCGTCATTTTTGTGAGAATGAAGTTTGTCGTCCCGTTTACGATACCGACCACCTCAGAAATATGGTTTCCCTCCAGGCTCTGCTTCAGAGGACGGATGATCGGGATGCCTCCCGCCACCGACGCCTCAAAGAAGAAATCCCGCTGCGCCTCTTTTGCCGCATCCATCAGCGTTTTTCCGTCCACAGCGATCAGATCCTTATTTGCGGTAACGACATTTTTGCCTGCCCGCAGCGCCTCCAGCATGTAGGTGCGCGCCGGCTCCATGCCGCCCATCACCTCAATGACAATATCGATCTCCTCATCCTGTACGATCTCCTGCCAGTTATTTGTCAGCAGACTGCGATCCACCTTTGCCGCCGCCTTTTCCAGATTGCGGACAAGGATTTTTTTCACCTCCAGCTCCACGCCGAGCTTTGGAAGCATTTCTTCTTTCTGGCTTTCCAGAACCTTGTAGACACCGGTCCCCACCGTGCCAAGCCCCAACAGGGCAATCTGAATCTTGTTATCTCTCATATCGGTTCTCTTTTCCTTCCGGAGCATACAGTACTAAAAAACGTCCACCGGACGTTTTGTCGTATGCATGGCAACTATAAGCAGGGACCATTTTCAGCCCCTGCTTACATTTTCTCCTCTTATTTGACTGCTATTCTTCCTCGTCAAGATTGCGGTGCACAAAGCCCGCCACCGCACCGGATACCGATACGACAACGGCAACAACTGCCGCCACAATAACAAGCGCAATCGCGATAAAAAATACTGCTAAATTAAATTCCATGACAGCACCTCCAATATGGGGGTAGTATACCACAAAAAGCATCCTTTGAAAAGTTTTTTTTCAATTTCCCCGCAAACAGTATTCCGCCAGCTCGAAGTCCCTGCTGTAAACGCGGATATCATACTCATACATCTGGTCAAAAGGCGTTCCAAGGCTGCCGGTGTTTCCGCGCAGCGTGCCCCTGCCGCTCCATTGCCCCATCCGGTTATGCACCTTGTAATCATACGGGATCTGTTTTGCCTCCAGCTTCTCCCGTATCTGGTTAAATTTCTTTAAGTCTTTGCCGATCCACAAGCTTTTTGAATTAAAAATGGTAAACATCCGACCGCCCCCTTTTTCATATTCTCCGTCTTTTGTTTATATCATACCACGCAGCAAAGAATATGCCAAGAAAAATCACTTTTTCAGCATTTTTTGCAGAGATATTTGTAAATTACTGTCGCCGCAGCATACAGAAGGACTGCCTCTCCGAACAAAATCGCAGTGATTAGCGGCTCTCGCAGCAGTGCCGCAACAAACGCTCCCACGAAGCAGACGAGCATCGCGCCCACCCAGGTGAGATAACCCGCACGGCTGCGGAGCTGCACCTTGCGCTCATCCTTTAAATCTATTGTCTGTCGGCGCATTTTTTCGTGGTACGCTTCAATATTCTCAGGCTTTGTGTTGTACCAGAATCTTGCAAACTGCGCGACGCTGTTCGCAAGCAGACCTGCGCCCATACCGACTAAGATACTGGAATAATACTCTATGCCGCTTACCATTCCGCCGATGATCAAAGCTGTACCGACAATCGCGTAGATTATCAGAAGGTTTCTAGTGCTTTTTTTCATGATGATCTGCCTCCTCTTCATAGATAAAAATGTCCTCGATGCTCATACCGAAATACCTGGCAATCTTGAACGCCAGAATAATGGAAGGATTGTACCTGCCATTTTCCAGGGAGCCGATCGTCTGACGCGATACCTGCAGTGCATCCGCCAATTCCTCCTGCCGGATTCCCCGCTGCCTGCGCAGCTCCTCCAGTCTGTTTTTCATGCTGTCTCCCTCCTTTATGGAAAGTTTCCTTTCCATATCTCTACTATACCACATATTACGAAAATGTCAAGCTAACTTTCCATAAAATACGCTTATAGCCAGCTTTCCATAAAATGCATTTTTCCCGCACGGTTGAAAAAAATAAGGATTTCTGATATACTTAGCAGAAAAATGAAGTAAAAATACGAAAGAAAAGGAGTGATTCCCCTGGCTGATTCAAATATCACTAAGCGGGCCCTGGCTTCCGCTCTCCGGGAGCTGATGCAGGAGATGCCCTTTGAGAAGATTACGGTATCCCATATCTGCGAAAGATGCGACATGAACCGCAAAAGCTTTTACTATCATTTTCGGGATAAATACGACCTGGTGAACTGGATTTTTGATATGGAATTTATCGCGCTTTTAAAAAATCCTCCTCTGGATACATGGAGCTTTTTCGAGCTTACCAGCAGATATTTCTATGAAAACAAAGCCTTTTACAGCAAAGCGCTGCAGATTAAAGGGCAGAATTCCTTTTCTGATCATTTCCGGGAATTCTTATGCCCCTTAGTCCGCAGCCGGATGGAGGAAATTATCGGGCACCAGGATGTGCCTCAGATCTGCGTTGACTTTCTGGTGGACGGTTTTCTCTGTTCCCTTGAGCGCTGGCTTCTGGACAAAAACGCGATGCCGCCAGATAAGTTTCTTGCCGTTTTACGATCAATGATCGAAGCGATCGCAAGGGACATCTGTCAGGAGGCAGAGCATTAACCGCCCTGTCCGGCAGCGAGGTTCTGCCTCTTCTTTGGAAACGTATGTCTTAAAATATCCTGCAGACTGCTTTCCAGAAGGTTACAGCACGCCTCCTTTGTCCGCCCCGCCTGCGTGATAAGCTGTCCCTCCGCATCAAACCACGCCAGACATGCGTCCTGTGAGATAATGCTGTCCACCAGGATGCTGTCGCAGCCCGCCTCCCATACAACCGTTCGAAAAAGCTGTCTGTCTCTTGCCGACTTTACATATCCATACACTTCTTCTATCACAGCCTCCGGACAATCAGACGCGGCAACCGCCATTGTGACAGCCGGATGCAGCTTCTGCGCCTCTGCAAAAAAGCTGCCGTCGGTGATCTGCTTTGCCGTTTCTGCTGTGTAAAAATCGCAAACCCCGTACAGAAGTTCTTTTTCACGCATTTTGCAGCACACCTCTGCCGCGCCCTCACCGCAGCGTATCACCAGCATCAGGTTATACGCCTCTGAAGCTTCCTTTAAAAATTCCTCCGACGCCTCATCGGGCGTAATCATCAGCGCAAACCCGCTCTCCGGATGCTCACGGACGAGGGAAAGTGCTTCCTGCGGACAGTCCTTCGACACCAGAATCCATGCATGGATCCCCAGGCTCTCGCCCTCGGAAATTATCGTCTGATATGCCTTCTGATTCCGGCAAAAAGTCTCGCTGTCCAAACACAGAGAAAGCATCCACGGAATATTATAATGTTCCTTTTCCTCTATTTCCCGGATTTTCCGTGCACCGACTGTACAGCCGTGATAACCCACATTCATTCCAAACTGAAGCAGCCGCTCGCAGTCCACATGGGCGACCGTGTCCCTGATCAGCTCGTAATACGGACTTTTCTCATTCGTGAGCATCGTCTGCGCTGCCTCAAAAAAATTGCGCTGAAACCGTCCTTCTGAAAAATTCAGCGCCATATCTATCAGGTTGCGTGTGCTCCGTCCCGGAGACGCCTTAATCTCCCGGAGCGTTTTCCTTACAATCGTTTCTATTAAAATACGTGAAGTATCATTTCCCATTCCGCCCTGCCCCTTTCCACAACATTGCACGAAATTTTGCTACCTATAGAGTAACGACTTTTTCTCCAAAGAGCAAGGGCCATTTTTCGTTTTCTGTCAAAAAAGGCAACATTTCCGGCAGAATGTCCCTTTTTTCGACAGACGGGCTCTCCTGTCCAATGACTTTTTTGCTTTTTTTTCCTATAATTCACACAAAACAGTCCCCGGACGGGGCAGAAAGGTGGAAATTATTCTATGAGCAACTTTACTTCAATTAAACAACATATGCAGACATTTGCCGTTTCACAGGCTTTAAAGTATGTGGAGGGAAACCCGGAAGAAAATCTCCCGAAGCTGATGGACATGGTCGACCGTTTTTGTCCCGACGGATGGTATGAAAGCCAGCGCGCAATCCTGCGCAATGTATTGAAAGAAAAAAATAACTGGTACGACCTTATTCTGCGCGTGTACGACCTCGACCCCGGCGTGCGCAAGACTTTTTTTGAAAACTTTCTGTTCAATGCCTGTTTAGAGGGCTATGCCAGACAGAAAGAAGTAAAAGAACGTGAAAACTGCAATGTTCCCTGGGCAATTCTTCTCGACCCGACTTCTGCCTGCAATATGCATTGCGTCGGATGCTGGGCTGCAGAATACGGTCATAAGCTCAATCTGACTCTGGAGGACATTGACAGCATCATCCGCCAGGGCAAGGAGCTGGGCATTTATTTCTATATTTATACCGGCGGCGAACCGCTTGTACGGAAAAAAGATATTATTAAGCTCTGCGAAATGCATCCCGACTGCGAATTCTTGTCTTTCACAAACGGTACGCTGATTGACGAGGAATTCTGCCAGGAAATGCTGCGCGTGAAAAATTTCGTTCCCGCTATCAGCCTGGAAGGCTTTGAGGAGGCAAACGATTCCCGCCGCGGCGAGGGCGCTTATCAGAAAGTAAGACATGCAATGGAGCTTCTGAAATCCCACAAGCTGCCTTTTGGTATGTCCGTATGTTATACCAGCCAGAATTATCTGGACATTACCAGCGAGCGCTTCTTTGATGATATCATCGACAGCGGCGCACTGTTTATCTGGCTCTTCCATTATATGCCGGTCGGCAACGACGCCGCGACCGCACTGCTGCCTTCACCGGAACAGCGCGAGACGGTTTATCACCGTATCCGCGAATTCCGCAACACGAAGGCGATCTTTTCAATGGATTTCCAGAACGACGCCCAGTATGTGGGCGGCTGTATCGCAGGCGGCAGAAACTATCTGCACATCAACGCCAAGGGCGACGTGGAGCCGTGCGTGTTCATCCACTACTCCAACTGCAACATCCACGATGTTTCCCTGCTGGATGCGCTGAAGAGCCCGCTGTTTATGGCTTATCATGACAACCAGCCGTTCAACGAGAACATGCTGCGTCCGTGTCCGATGCTGGAAAATCCGGAGAAGCTGCGTGCAATGGTAGCGGAAACCGGCGCAAAGAGCACCGATTACCAGAGTCCGGAGAGCGCAGACGACCTTTGCGACAAAACAACGCCTTACGCCGAAAACTGGAAGGAAACCGCCGACCGGCTGTGGGCGAAATAAGAAAAAAATCTGGATATTATTGCTTTCATCTTTGGGAGAAAGTAGGATGCACCTCCTGCAGTATCTTTCTCCTGTGTTTGGATATCTTCCCCAAAAGCCGGTCTGCACTTCACAGACCGGCTTTTCATACCTTCCGGATGACCTTCTTCTAAGACAAGTCAAATACCCCAATGCAAGCATGTCCGCTTTGCTCGTTACTCGCGGGAATCAAAACAGGCTTTGCTGCTCGTATTCCCGGTATGCCTTCAGCTTGTCCGGCGTTTTTTTAAGCGCATCGCTCAGAAATTGTTCGTTGTAAATCCACTCCTGCCACTCATTCTCGTTTAAAATAAGCGGCATTCTGTGATGGACCGCGCGGACAGATCCGTTTGCCTGCGTGGTAAGTATCACAAAGCGTTCTTCCTCCCCGAAACGGCTGTAGAAGCCGGCAAGGTAAAGCGCTCTCCCACTCTCCCGCGAAAACGTCACCTTATTTTTCCCCGCGTCCCACTCGTAAAAATGCCGCGCGGGAATCACGCAGCGCCTGTGCAGAACTGCGTCGCAGAACATCGGACGCTGCAGCGCCGTTTCCGCCCTGGCATTGATCAGAATACTGCTCTTCTGGCGCTGTGAAAAGCCCCAGCGCATCCGGCGGGCAGATACAGAAGACTGCCGGCGATAGCTTCCCGCCGTATCTTTCATCTCACACAAAACCGACTCCCACTCTGATGGATAAATATTCCCCGAAGCTTCTGTTCCGCACAGAACCGGCGCCAGCTCCGACGGATGAATATCACCCGATCGCTGCCGCAGATTTCTGCGGTCAATCTCCGCCACCGTCTCTGCGATCTCCTCCGCAATCGTATCGTCATAATAATAACGTCCGCACATTGCTCTCTCCTCACACCGTCCAGCTTTCTTCCTTCTCAAAACGATATTTCTGTTTCGCCTCCGGATACTTCTGGTGATCCACCTCGCTCATAAACATCACATACGGTCTCGCGCAGGTTTTATACGGCGCATACAGCGCCTGATAGATCACCAGCTTTTCTCCTGTTTCCGTGTGCTGTGCAAAGGCCAGAATCCGGTAAAGATATTCCGAAGTATTTTCCGCCGCCCATTCCCGCTTAAAATGCCGGACAATGTCACCTACGCAAATACCATGCGAATCCGGCATGATCTCCATGCAATCCGGCTCTTCCGACAATTTGGCATATTCCCCGCGGCCCGGCTCTTCCGACAGCTTGGCATATTCCCCGCGGCCCGGCTCTTCCGACAGCTTGACATATTCCCCGCAGTTCGACTCTTCCGACAGCTCGACATATTCCTCGCGGTCCAGCGATACCGGCACCCCTGTCCTGCCTGCCACATGCACACCGCCATACCAGGTTCCCTGCACCTCCAGAATATCTCCTACCTCATAGTCCGTCGAATAATCATCGTTCTTCTTTATAATTTTTACTTTTGCCATGTAATATACCTTCCTGTGTAATCTTTTTAGAACTCAATTTTAACGCATTACAGAGTCCGTGACAATAAAAATCTCTGTCCATATTATCCGGAAGAGACGAAAAACATCCGAAAGCACATTCATAATGTATTTTCTAAAAAAGAACACGAAAAATATTAAGTAGAATTTCATCAAAGCGTTTGATATAATCAGAATTGAGGGATTGCTGCCCGTCCTTATTTGGGGAATGTCATCGAAGGATCCAGATGAAAATTTAAGAAAATTCCATCGCAAGATAAAAAGAACATATAAGGAGATGCAAAAGCATGATAAGCATATTATTTATCTGCCACGGCAATATCTGCCGCAGCACCATGGCCGAATTTGTCTTTTCAGACATGGTGAAAAAAAGCGGTCTGGAGCATCAGTTTTATGTTGATTCCGCCGCTACCAGTACGGAGGAAATTGGAAACGGCGTACACTACGGGACGCGCAATAAGCTGCGGCAGGAAGGGATTCCCATGTGGGATCACCGTGCACGGCAGATGACGCGCAGAGACTATGAAAAATTTGACTATATTATTGGCATGGACCGCTGGAATCTGAAAAATATGAACCACATCGCGGGCGGCGATCCACAGCATAAAATCGGTTTACTGCTGGATTACAGCAAACACCCGCGTGACATTGCGGACCCCTGGTACACCGGAAATTTTGACGTCACCTACGATGATATCGTGGAGGGCTGCGAAGCGCTGCTGAAGCATATACAGGAAACAATGTTATGAGGATAAAGGCGTCGGGTAACTCATGTTACAGAATAGAGCCAATAGCAAAAAACTGCCAGCAGGTTTTCGTTTTACCTGCTGGCAGAAAATATCTCTTTTTTATTTGTCTGCTTGTTTCTGGCTGATATTAAAGCTGCGGACCAGCAGATACCAGAGCTTTGCCATGCTCGTTGCCTTCGTATTTTGCGAAGTTCTTAACGAATCTTGCAGCCAGATCCTTAGCCTTTGTCTCCCAATCGGAAGCATTTGCGTAGGTATCACGCGGATCAAGGATTCCAGAATCAACACCCGGAAGCTCTGTCGGAACCTCGAAGTTGAAGTATGGAATCGTCTTGGTCGGAGCAGTCTTGATGGCGCCGTTTAAGATGGCATCGATGATACCACGGGTATCCTTAATGGAGATACGCTTGCCTGTGCCGTTCCATCCTGTGTTAACAAGATATGCCTTAGCACCGCTCTTCTCCATCTTCTTAACAAGCTCCTCAGCGTACTTGGTCGGATGCAGCTCAAGGAATGCCTGTCCGAAGCAAGCGGAGAAAGTAGGAGTCGGCTCAGTGATACCGCGCTCTGTACCAGCAAGCTTTGCTGTGAATCCAGACAGGAAGTAGTACTGTGTCTGCTCCGGTGTCAGGATAGATACTGGCGGAAGTACGCCGAATGCATCTGCGGACAGGAAGATAACGTTCTTTGCTGCCGGTGCAGAAGAGATCGGGCGAACAATGTTCTGAATGTGATCGATCGGGTAAGATACACGGGTGTTCTCGGTTACGCTCTTGTCTGCGAAATCGATCTTGCCGTTTGCATCCAGAGTAACGTTCTCAAGAAGTGCGTTACGTTTGATTGCATTGTAGATATCCGGCTCGGAATCCTTGTCAAGGTTGATAACCTTAGCATAGCATCCACCCTCGAAGTTGAATACACCGTTGTCATCCCAGCCGTGCTCGTCATCACCGATCAGAAGACGCTTCGGGTCTGTGGAAAGTGTTGTCTTACCTGTACCGGAAAGACCGAAGAAGATAGCGGTATTCTCGCCGTTTAAGTCTGTGTTTGCAGAGCAGTGCATGGAAGCCATACCCTTGAGCGGAAGGAAGTAGTTCATCATGGAGAACATACCTTTCTTCATCTCTCCGCCGTACCAGGTATTAACGATAACCTGCTCTTTGCTTGTGATGTTGAACATAACAGCAGTCTCGGAATTCAGACCTAACTCTTTGTAGTTCTCAACTTTTGCCTTGGAAGCGTTGTATACAACGAAATCCGGCTCAAAGTTCTCAAGCTCCTCAGCGGTTGGCTTGATGAACATGTTGGTTACAAAGTGTGCCTGCCAAGCTACCTCAACGATGAAACGGATAGCCATACGGGTATCTTTGTTTGCACCGCAGAATGCATCAACTACGAAAAGTCTCTTGTTGGAGAGCTCTTTGATAGCGATGTCCTTTACTGCATTCCAGGCTTCCTGGGTAGCCGGGTGGTTATCATTCTTATACTCATCGGAGGTCCACCATACAGTGTCCTTGGAGTTTTCATCTACAACGATGAATTTGTCTTTTGGAGAACGACCTGTATAGATACCGGTCATAACGTTCACTGCACCCAGCTCGCTGACCTGTCCTTTTTCGTAGCCTTTCAGCTCCGGTTTGGTCTCCTCTTCAAATAACATCTCATAAGAAGGATTGTACACAACTTCTGTGGTTCCGGTAATACCGTACTTGCTTAAATCGATTGTTGCCATCTTATTAAACCTCTTTCCTTTCATATTTATATGGTAAACACCTGCGGATAGCAGGCTTTACGATATCTTTTCCGGGATGCTGGAATTTGCCAACTTCCCCTACCATAATTATACATAGTTAACTCATAAAATCAATAAAAAATTGTTAAAATTTTAGCAAATTCTGTATAGAAATGGGAGAGGAAAAGAGGGGGAACCTGCGGCGGGAGGCGTTGACAGTACAGAAGGGATTCGGTATAATCCAAAAGAGTTCAAAACAGGAGTTTATCGGCAGAGATATGAAGTTCCATGGAAAAGAGAGGCCGCGGCAGACAGCCGTGGCTTTTGCACTATAATATAGAAAGAAGTGGGTTTTAATTATGAGGTATCAGATCAGACACGCACGCGTCCAGTTCGGTGGGGACGTGATTCTGCGGGACGTCAATTTTAAGGTACACGACAGGGAAAAAATTGCGGTTGTGGGGCGCAACGGCTGTGGAAAGACGACCCTGCTAAAGCTGATTGCCGGGGATATAGAGATGAGCAACTTAGACAGTGACGAGGAGTGCGGCATCACGATGGCGGGAGGCCAGGAGATCGGTTTCCTGCGGCAGGTCAACTTTGTGGACGCGGAGGTGACCGTGGAGGACGAATTAAAAAAAGTTTTTGTACCGGTGTTTGCCTGTGAGGAGCGCATGAAAGAGCTGGAGGAGCAGATGAAGACGGCGGCAGAGACAAAGGAGACTGCGCCGGATGGGGCGCTCCTGCGCGAGTATGACAGATTGCAGAAGCAGATGGAGGCGATGCGGGGATATTCCTGGCGCAGGGATATGGAGACGATGTTCCAGCGGTTTGGATTTGCACTGGAGGATCTGCGGCGTCCGATCGGCAGTTTTTCCGGAGGGCAGCAGACGAAAGTGGCGTTTATAAAGCTGCTTCTGACGCGCCCGGATATCATGCTGCTCGACGAGCCGACGAACCATCTGGATCTGCCGACAATCGAGTGGCTGGAAAATTATCTGAAAGGCTATGACAAAGCGGTCGTGATCGTGTCGCATGACCGGATGTTTCTGGACAAGGTGGCGGATGTGACCTATGAGATCGAGTATCACGAGATGAAGCGCTATCCGGGAAACTACACGTATTTCATGCAGCGCAAGCAGGAGGATCTCATCAAGCAGGAGAAGGATTACGAGGAACAGCAGAAAGAGATCAAACGGCTGACGGACTGGATTGAAAAGTGGAAGAACACACCGACCAAGGTGGCGGCGACGCGCTCAAAACGCATGGCGATCGAGCACATGGTGAAGATTGAGAAGCCGAGACGCTTTGATACGCGCGCATTTCACGGGCGGTATACGCCGCGTATCGAGAGCTACACCAATGTGATTCAGGCAAAAGACCTCTCCATCGGCTATGATGCACCGCTGGCAGAGGTGTCCTTTTTGCTGCAGAAAAAGGAGCGTCTGGCGATCATCGGGGAGAATGGCAAGGGAAAATCTACATTATTAAAGACACTGATCGGAGAACTGCCGGCACTTGGCGGCAGCTTCAAATTCGGGCAGAACGTGGAGTGGGGGTATTTTGACCAGCAGAAAGCGGTGATGGAGCAGGCACCGCCCCAGCAGACCGTGCTTGAGAATTTCTGGGCAGCGTATCCGGGGTACCTGCGCGAGGAGGTGCGCAGCGCGCTCGGCGGCTTTTTATTTTCCGGGGAGGATGTGGAGAAAAAAATGGGGCAGCTCTCCGGTGGGGAGAAGGTGCGTCTCGCACTGTGCAAAATGCTTCAGACCAGACCGAATCTTCTGATCCTGGATGAGCCGACGAACCATATGGACATCATCGGAAAAGAAGCGTTAGAGCAGATGCTGCGCGAGTACGAGGGGACGGTGCTGTTCGTGTCGCACGACCGCTATTTTATCAGCAGGATCACCACGGGCATTCTGGAATTTTCCGGGGACGCCGTGAGGCAGTATGCGATGAATTATGAGGAATACCTCGCAGAGAAGCAGAAGTGTGCAGGCGGCGTGGCAGCGAATGCGGGAAGCGCCGCAGGGCGGAACGCGGGAGGCACCGCAGAACGGAACGCGGGCAGCAAAGGAACAGGCGGCGTGGCAGCGGAAGCGGGAAATGCCGCAGGACGGAACATGGGAAGTGCCGCAGGACAGGGAGCCCATGTGAGAGGGGCGGCGGATACCGGCAGTGTTCCGACGCTCTCGGATGTTTTTGACAAGAAGACCTATTACAATCCGGGCAAGGTGCGCTCCCGGCTGCAGCGCCAGAAGGAAAAGTATGAGCGGATGCTTGCGGAGAGCGAGGAGAAGCTGGCGGAGCTTCAGATGCAGATGTTAGATCCGGCGCTTGCGAGTGATTATCCGAAGCTGATGGAACTGCAGAGCGCTGTGGATGCGGAGGAAGCCAACCAGGACAGTCTGCTGGAGCGGATGCTTGAGACGGAGACAGAACTGGCGGAGTACGAAGAAACATAGGAGATGAATGCAGTGTGTCTGAATACAAAGACAGCAGGGAGAAACGGGTTACGCTTCTTTTTCCATCCGCTTTAATTCCGGCAGCACTGTAGACAACATTGTTATAAAGCATAGACTTCCACCGATGACGTTTGATACCGGTTCTGCGGCAAAGACACCGTCTGTTCCCATGCCGAAAGCATAAGGAAGAAGATAGGTCAGCGGCACGACGATGAACACTTTGCGCAGCAGGGAGAAAAAGATGGCGTGCTTTTTCTTATTCAGGGATTTGAAGACGGTCTGTCCGATGTACTGCAGATCCATGAAAATAAATGCGGCAAAGTAAAGCTTTAATGAGGGAATGGCGTCAGCAACCAGTGCGGCATCCGAACTGAAAATGCCGATCAGCGCCCGCGGGGCAAGGATGATGCTGCTCCACATGACGGCGGTATAGAGCAGAATCAGGAGGGCGAGGGTCAGGATCGCTTTTCGCACGCGGTCCGGCCGTCTTGCACCGTAATTGTAACTTAAGATCGGCGAGGTTCCCTCATTGATCGCGTAGATCGGTGTTTCCACCATCTGCCGGACGCTTGAGATGATGGTCATGACGGAGATGTAGACATCGCCGCCGGTTGCACCGAGGACATTGTTGCAGAAAATGGATACCAGACTGTTCGTGAGCTGCATGATAAATCCGGCGGTGCCGAGGCTTATAATGTTTTTTGCTTCGACCAGACTGGATTTCCACTCAGCCGGGCGCAGCAGCCGCACCTTATATTCCGCGCGCCGGTGTAGAAAGCGGATCACATAGAGCGCGGACAGCGTCTGGGAGAGAACGGTGGCAAGTGCGGCACCGGTGATTCCCAGATGAAAGACAAAAATAAAAAGCGGATCTAAGAGAAAATTGGTCACGGCACCGATGGCAACCGAGAGCATGCCGGCGACGGAGTACCCCTGCGCGTTGATAAAGGGGTTCATACCGGTGGCAATCATGGACGGCAGCGTGCCGAGCAGATAGATCATCAGGTAAGGATAGGCGTATGGCAGGGCGGCATCCGAGGCGCCGAACAGCTTAAGAATTGGCGCTGCAAACAGCAGGCCGGCTGCCATCAGCACCAGAGCGCCGGCGCACAGCATGGTAAATGAGGTATTCATGATCTGACCGGCTTTTTTGGTATCTCCGCCGCCGCGGCTGATTGAGAAAAGCGGGGCGCCGCCGCTGCCGAAAAGATTGCTGAAGGCGGTGATGATGACAATGATTGGAAAACAGAGTCCGACGGCGCCGAGCGCTGTGGTGCCGACATCCGGGATGCGGGCAATATAGATCCGGTCTACAATATTGTAGAGCAGGCTTAAGAGCTGTGCGACCAGCATGGGAAGGGCGGCTCCTAAAATATTTCCGGTGATGGTTCCATGTTCAAAATCGATTCGTTTCATATGATAAACTTCCTTTATGTATCTGCGCGGATTTGTTGTTGCTTTACGCTGCAATCCAGTATACCATGATTTAGAACAGATGAAAAATATTGTTTGGATGAGAACTGATCAGACGGGAAGAGAGTGGAAACGGAGGATGGGACGGGGACCGGAAAAGTTACCGTGTACCCGGTGTTTTCCGGAATTGAACTATACTACAATGACATGCACATGGCGTACTGCAACAAGGAGCAGAAGACTGTGTATGGGACTGCCCTGTTTTCTTACTAATAAAAATAGAAAAACAGGGCAGTTTTTTGTGGAGGGAAAGGAGAGAGAGATGGATGTGGAGATAAAAAAGTGAATGCGATTGTGGCTCGCATGGAAGAAAGGATAACAGACACAAGTTTAATTGTGGAAAACAGGAACACCTGTGATGACAATTCTCCGACGGTACCGCTGACGGAGAAGCAGATTGCAGAATTACGTGCGTGTGCAGCAAAGTAGGTTCTGATGTGTCCAGGAGTGCGTTCTTTCTTTTTGCGTAGGAGTGTGCTATACTCGGTGACAAATGAGGTTTGATGAGAGGCTTGCTGCGCAAAAGCGGGAGAGGAGCAACATGTTATATTACCGGGAGATCAGTTTAAAAGATCAAAGAAAATGTCTTTTGAAAAATGCGGAACGGGCGGATGCAGCGGCGTTTCTGCACTATTTTACACAGGCACACGCGGAGACGGATTTTCTGACAACGTATGCGGACGAAGGGACGCACTCGGTGGAGGACATGGAAGAACGGCTTGCCGCGCAAAAGGCGAGCCGCACGGAGATTGAGATCTGTGCATTTGTGGACGGCATCCTCGTGGGATCGGCGGGAAACCATGCGCTTAGTACGCGCGAGAAGCTAAGGCACCGCGCGGATTTCGGCATCAGTATCCTGCGGGAATACTGGGGACAGGGAATCGGCGCGGCGCTGACCGGCGCCTGCATTGACTGCGCGAAAGAAGCCGGATTCCGGCAGCTGGAACTTGAGGTGGTCGGTGACAATGAGAACGCAGTGAGACTGTATAAGAAGTACGGGTTTGTGGAATACGGAAGAAATCTGCGGGGATTTCTGACCCGCGACGGCAGATGGCAGGAACTCGTGCTGATGCGGTTGGAGCTGGAAGATGCGGGTGCGCGGGAAAATGATGCGGGGAATGGAGAGAGCGATGTTTTTTAAGGAAGATACGACGTTTAATGATATTCGGGATAAATCGCTGCAGCAGTGGCTGGATGAGATGGAGCAGCATGAGGACGTGGCGGTCCGGGGCGGTGTGAAGCTGACAAGAGAGTATGTGCAGTATCTGAAGGATGAGATCGGAAGACTCCGGCATGAGAATGAAGTGAAGAATGCATATCTGAAAAAGCTGCGGGAGAAGAAGTAGGGAATTACGGGCAAAAGCGAGAAAATAATAATCAGGTATCAGGAAAAAGAAGGTCAAAGTAATGAAATATCAGTCGGTTGCCATTCTTGGCGCAGGAGCAGTGGGTTCTTATGTCATGTGGGGGCTTGCAAAAAAGAAAGAGATTGATCTGTGCGTAGTCGCATCGGGAGAGCGGAAGGCGCGCTATGAGAGGGATGGCTTTGTCATTAACGGGCAGGTGTATCACCCTGTGGTAAGGACGCCGGAGGAGGCTGCAGGTGTCGATCTTTTCATCGTTGCCACCAAGTATCAGGCGCTTCGCCCGGCGCTCGGCGATATTCAGACTGTGGCAGGCGGACACGCGACAGTGATGAGCCTGATGAACGGTGTGGACAGCGAGGAGATCATCGGAGAGGTCATTGATCCGGTCCAAATTGTCCATTCACTGATCAAGGTTGCCTCGGAGCGAAAGGGCAATCAGGTGGTTTTTGATCCGGAGACGACTATCGGTATTGTATATGGAGAGGCGGATCTTAGCAGAGGCACCGGACGCATTGAGGCGCTGAATGATCTTTTCGCGGATACAGGGCTGCACTACCGTGCGACGGACGTTATCCTCACGGAGAACTGGAGCAAATTCCGGCTCAACGTGCCGAACAACCAGGCACAGGCGATGGTGGGCTGCGGGGTGGGCACCTACCGTGACAGTGAGCATGTGGCATTTTTGCGGGACCGGCTGCGGGAAGAGGTGGACCGGATCGCGGAGAAAAAGGGGATCGATTTTGACAAGGCTGATACCTCATCCACCTTCGGCAGTAAGGTGCGGGATCGGGCGCGCTATTCCACGCTGCAGGATCTGGATGCGGGGCGGCACACGGAAGTGGACATGTTCGCCGGCGCGGTGGTGCGCATGGGGCGTGAACTGGGAATTCCGGCACCGTACAATGAGTTTACCTACCATATGATAAAGGCGCTGGAGGAGAAAAACGACGGGAAGTTCGATTATGAGTAGGGGATGGGGAAAATAGGATAAGAAGAATGACGGGAAGTCCAATGGGAAATGATCGGATTTCCCGTTTTTTATTTTATAGGAAAATGCGCCCTATGAAGTAAAAGGCTCCGCGGGGATCGCACTGTGGCGATGACAAAGGATGTCGCAAGAGGCAGGAGCGATCCGCCGCAAGAAAGGAATCCTGAAAGAGAACATGCCTTTTGTCTGGTAATGGAAGAGACGATGCAGGGGATATTTTAGGGCAGTGGCAGAAGGGGCGATTCTTGGGACTTTTTGCGAGATGCCGACGGAATATGATAATTTTCGACAAATGCGGTATGACAAAATTTTTTATTATTATGAAAGAGAAGGCGGCATATATGGAGAAAATGGATAAGGCGATGGAGGGCGTTTTGGAATATTTGAAACGTAAGGGAAAACTTACAGAACTGGAGAATGATATTCTTCTTGCAACGCAAATCTGTCAATCAAGCCCATTCGATAGCCAGGCGGCTAAGAAAAAAATAATGGAGTTTAATGCAAAATATAGGGAAGTATGCAGTTCTATTCTTGTAACTCCGGGAATCAAGTCAAAACCATTGTTTGACATGAAAGATGAGGAAGTCTGGGAAAGCCTTTGGATACAAGTGGAAGCATTGTGTGGAAGGGAACTGGGGGAGATTGAGAGGGGATGGATGAAAGAAAAGAATAAAGATAATGTTGAAAATTATACTTGTAAACAGAACGATGGTTGGGGTAGAATGGAAGAGAGGAGGAAAAGAGATATAAAAGATCGATTATAAATTATGAAGAAAATTTTCATATTGGTGATAGAAAGAGTGCTTGAGACAATTGCAGCGGCTGCTGAATTTCTGGATTCCAAAGATTTCGACTTGGATGATTTGGTATATGCAAAGGATTTTGCAAAACTCTCCTTATTGCAGACAGCTGCTAATGCGGTATCAGAATCCAAAGAAATCAAGAAATAGTTTATGACATGAAGCATACGAAGATTTGAAATCTGGAAGAGCTATTGATAACAATGGATTTAGAAGCAAGAAAGGTAATTTCCATCCTGATCAGCCAACATATAAGGAGAATAATGAATTCCTGGAGATGTTAAAAATGGAAGGGATAAGATTCGTGGCTGATGTGACAGGTGCTTTAACATTTTCAATTGCATTACCAACATTAAAGCGTTTTACTGATGAAAAGATATATCCGTATTTTTCTGAAAAATGGGACACGTGGAGAAATCAAAAAAGAGGAGTAGTTTGTGCTTCGAAGATTTTGGACAAGTCGGATATCAGCCAAGAAGAAAAATCAGAAAAAGACAAGGTTATCAATTTGGAAGAGTATCGTAAAAGAGCATAATGTTGTGGTTTTATTAGACGCTGGGTATTTATAATATTAGTTGTCAGCGTAACATCAATAAATTTTCATTTTACAGTAGATAAAGAGGGAAAAGAATGTTATTATTTTCAACTATCCTTGAAATTGACAAAAAACTGACAAAAGATGATTTTATAAATTTAGTGATTGAATGGAATCAGAAAGGTCATCCAGAAAGTGTTATATCAGGCATTGAGTGGAATGGTGAAAGAAATGTTCGCTATGAAGATGAGAATAAATGCTTAGAAATTCAAGAATACAGAAATAAAAATATAATTGCAGTTCGTTTTGAAAAGAGAGAGTCAGACGGAGCTGTATGGGATACAGATTATATTATGAATTTTTCAGAAATGAAAATGGCAGTAAGACTGGATCGTAGTTATATTGAAGAGGCATTAAATGTTGATACAAAATTCTTTACGCCGTTTTTTATTTCTATGTTAATTGATCGAGGCTATATTCTGAAAGACGGTAATCTTGAAGTGCGGCGTACACCTTTAATCGTTGATGAAGAAAATCTTGATTTGATAGTTAACGTTACAAATGGAAGTGCAAGATATAAATTACCAGTTGTAATTATCACGAAAACTTTTTATGACGAAGACCCGGTGGATATTAATAAACTAGCAAAGGAATTAAAGGGCGTAGCTCATGTTTTAGTGCAAAAGACAAATTGCACGAACCCTAGATTGAAAGAATTATGTGATGGTAACAACGAATATTATGGTGCTATTGGAATATATCATCCGAATCCTGCAATCGGGCATAGAAGGTATCTGTACAGAATGTCCGAGGGTATTGATCGTATTCTTTCTGATAAAGTAACGAGAACAGTTATGCAGTATAGTAATTCTCAGATGGTAGGATCGCTGTATACGTGGTTTGGAGTAAATAATGCAATACTGCAGGACAGGTTAGCCTGTAAACGTGAAGAAAATGTAGAAGCAGAAGCTGGACGAAGGAAGGCTCTTTATGAATTACTTACTCTCAAGTCGGATTTGGATCAGACGAAGGAAAGTATGCGTCAGCAGGCTTTAAAAGAGGCAAAAGCAGAAGCGGATAGAATCTTGGATGACTTTGAAGGAGATATGCAGAAGAAAGATTCTGAAATTGAAAGACTAACCGCTGAACTTCAAAAGAAAGAATATGAAATAAGCTGGTTAAGAGCTAAATTGGACTCTATGACAGATGTTCCTGTTTTAATTGCTGGGGATGAGGATGATTTTTATCCTGGAGAGGTAAAGGACTTCGTATTGTCTGCCGTGAAAAAAGAACTGTCTGCCACAGAGACAAGAACAAGAAGATACGATGTATTGGCGGATATTTTGAATGCTAATAACTATGAAGCAATAGGTGAACAAAGAGCAGAAGAGGCAAAGCGTTTACTCAGTAACTATAGTGGAATGACACCAAAATTAAAGAAAGGATTAGAAGATATTGGTTTTATTTTTGATCAGTCAGATCATCAGAAAGTAAAATATTACGGTGATGATCGGTATACGATCATTTATGCCAGCACCCCAAGCGATAAAGGACACGGTGGAAAGAATAATGCAAGAACCACCATGAAGAAGGCATTTTAATGATATTGAAAGAATACTGAGGCTGTCGCAAAATCATCAAAATAGATGATTAAACGGCAGCCTCTGCCGTTATGGTAAAACGTTACTCCAACTCACAAAAAGTTGAAGTGATTTTATATCGGACCGCAGGATTATTTGGCAGTTACTTTTGAATGAAAAGCCTAATCCCCCAGCTATGCTGGGGAGAATGGAATAGTTGGAAACGGTGAGGATAAA
>OLRY01000730.1_pt1 | contig 39371 bp, 37 predicted proteins | sample 1672541 | NCBI WGS metagenome assembly OLRY01 (sample SAMEA3136697, study PRJEB25190) | human gut metagenome | biome: human gut; feature: human-associated habitat; material: faeces | place: Austria | collected 2013 | reverse complement strand
CCCCGCCAGTTCGATCATCTTTGCCACGTAATCGCTGCTCTTTCTTACGTTCACATAACCGTTGGAGCTGATATAAAAAAACGCTACCGTTTTCCCGGTATTTTCTTCTGACGACACCGCTTCCAGCTTCTCTGCCTGCTCTGCAAACAGTTCCTCCGCCTGCTCCTCTTTGCCGAGAAGAACGGAGTAAAGCTTCAGCCACTCGGTCCTTCCGAGCGGATGCGTCTCATAGCTGGAACGCTCCACCAGCACCGGGATCCCAAAGCTCTCCAGCTTTTCCTTCACCTCCGGCGAGTGGTAGATCATGGTCGATTCTATCGCCAGATCGCAGCCCTTCGAGAGGATCAGCTCATAATCGGGCGCGCTGTATTTTCCGGCATAAAGAATATTGCCGTTTTCCATTTCCTCGCGTGCTTTCTCTACGTACCATCCGGAAGCGTCCGTTCCCGACAGACCGATCGCGTCGGTGCCGTCCAGAGCACAGAAAAGATCCATTGCCGATGTGGCGACAAGATAGATGTTCTGCAAAGGCTTCCGGATCACCGCGATGTCTGCATCCAGATTTTCCGGCACCGGCAGGCCATCCGGCACAACAAGAAAACGGCCGCCCTCTTTGATCGTGATCAAAGCATAGCCGCCCTCATAATAATCTACCGAAAACTGCTCAGCATAGAGAAGCTCCATGCTGCGCTCCGCCTCCATACTGCCAAAATCCGGCACCGTATCTGCCGCCCCGACTGTCGGCGGCGCTAAGACAGCGCCGCCGGGCAGCAGAAGCATGGATATCAAAAATGTCCGAAAAAAACAGATAATCTTTTTCATTATTCCGCCTTTTCAATTGTTGCTGAATCAAAACACAGGGTGTATTCAATCTCATGCGGGGTGCTCATCGCGATCGTATCCGCAACCACCGGCATCTTCCAGTCGAAGCCCGTCACCGGGATCTCAAAGGTCGAGTGCTCCTCCATCGTAACCGGCTCAAGCTTTTCATCATTTACGATCATATAATCGTAGGAATTGCTGCTCCAGATGATCGTAGCTGTTGCCGCGCCGTCCGCAACGGTAAGCGCCGCCGGGGATTCCACCGTAGCTCTGCCGGAACCGCCCTCCAGAGAAACCTCGATCTGATAGCTGCCGTCCTCCAGACCTAAATCTGCAAGCGCCGTGATCGTTCCTTCCGCAAAAGCATCCTGCGGCAGGGAGTCCGCACGGAATACCAGCGTGCGATCGTACCATTTTTCTTTCTTCTTGCTGAACGCCGCACAGTCCACGCCCATATCGAGCGCTTCCACCGGCACCTCAAAGGTGTGCGCACCCTCTTCATTTTCCACAAACGGTATGTAATCTTCCTCCGTCGCAGCGACAGCCTCCTCGCCGGTTCCCATGTAGAGATACAGATAGCCAGTTCCGCCCATCGTCATGACAGCGGTCATTTTCCCGTCCGCCACCGTCAACTCACATTCCTCAATACTGAACATGGAGGAGCTGGAGTCCACCTTAATGCTGTAAACGCCATCTTTGATGCTCTCCGCATAGACCGGCACCATGTCGTCAGTCACAATGTCCTCAACCGGAGCCATTTCCTCCTTCGACGCCACCTGGCTCTCCGTACTGCCCTCCGCTGCTTCTGTAACAGCTTCCGTCGCAGCCTCTGTTTCCTCGGCACATCCCAGTGTGCTCATCATACCGGCTGCGAGAACCGCAGCCAGCACCGTTGCCTTAAATTTTTTCATGATGATACCCCTTTTTGTTCCTTACAAATCTTTGAAAGCCTATGTATTGCTCCGTCACGCTTCCTAACGGAAGCGCAGCTTTCATAATCTCTTACTCAGCAAGGCTGTCGATTGCTGCCTGCGCATGTGCAACCAGGAGCTCCTGGATCGCCGGCATCTCGCCAAGACCCTTCAGATTGCAGGTTACTTCGTAGCCGGCATCCTCAAATGTCTTTTTCCATGCGCCGTCCTCGTCGCCTGCCATATCGTTGTTTGCGTGGTCGCCCGCAACGATCATCAGCGGCTGAAGAACTACCTTCTTATACTCGCCTGCCTGTACTGCTGCAAGCACATCGTCCAGCGACGGGCTTGCTTCTACCGTACCTACAAAGTAGTTTGCGAAGCCTGCTTCTGTCAGCTTTTCCTGCATGGTTGCATAGATCTGGTTGGACTCTGCCTCAGTGCCGTGTCCCATGAATACGATCGCGGTCTCGCCGTCGTCCTGCGCCTTGGTATCTTCTGTGATCGCGTTGATAACAACCTGATAGTCCTCATCGGAGGTAAGAAGCGGTTCGCCGACTGCTACCTGCTCAATCTCCTCTGCATACTGCGCAAGCTCGTCGATAACATCGTTGTACTCCAGACCGTTCATCAGATGCGTCGGCTGTACAACCAGCGTCTTTACGCCGTTGTCGATCGCTCTGTTCAGCGCCTCGCCGAAGTTGTCGATCACTTCGCCGTCACGGTTCTTCACATGGTCGATGATGATCTGTGCCGTAAAGCCTCTTCTCACAGAATATTCCGGGAACGCTTCTTCCATAGCGTTCTCGATCGCGCCGATGGTTGCCACACGGTTATCGTTGAAGCTTGTGCCAAAGCTTACGACCAGCAGCTCCTTTTCGCCGATCTCATCCTGGTTTCTCGGATTATCCTTGGAAGCGTCGCCGGTCTCGTAGTTTTCCTCGTCTTCTCCCTCAGCCTCTTCTGCAGCAGCCTCCGTCGCATCCTCCGCTGCTTCTGAAACAGCTTCCGTCACCGCTTCCGTTGCATCCTCTGCCTGTACGCCTACAGCGCCCATCATCAAAGTTGCCGCACCAACACCTGCTGCCAACAGCTTCCATACTTTGTTTTTCATGTTCTTATCCTCCTTGATTTTTTAGACGAAACGTCCTGTTCCGTCTCTGATGTATGTAAATTTTTGCATCAGCATTGTAACCCGGCACGGAAGAAGGAGCATACACAACCGCAAAAATGTGCTTTCCACGCTTTCTTATCAGGCAGAAATCTGCGGAAATTTTCCACAAAATAAAAAATCTTTTACATGGAAAAGTAAAAGATTCGTGCAGCTGCAGAACATGCAAAACGGTACAATCAATTACTCGTGATCCGGACCGGTTTTCCCAGGTCCCGTACCAGCAGCAGGCAGGTTTCCTGGCTTGCAGATCCTCATGCAAAAACTGTCTTCCCGGTTGCCCAGTGACTGCGCCAAACGCGCTTTGTTTTGCACTCCCTGCTCACAGTGACGAGATCGTACAGGATTTTCACCTGTTTCCCTTTTAACAGATCGCGGCTTTGCCGTTTTCTGCACCTGTTGCTCTTATGAAGTTACAAACATCATAGCACTCTTTTTTCAAAAGTACAAGTATTTTATGAATATTGATCTGATAGCTTTCACACTTTTTATCCTGTTATTACTCTTGCCAGCATCCCCAATATATGATACAGTCTCTTCAACCGCTCCACCCCTAAAATCCGCCGGAGTCAGCATTTCCCGCAATATCGGACGGATTATTTTGCCTGATTACAAGTGCAGGAAGGAGGTATCTATGAAGCATTCTGACATCACGCCCTTAAAAGAAAACCGTCTGCACGGCACCGCCGCTTTTCCCTGCGCCTGTTACCAGGCGGACAGCGCCGCGCCGCCTGCCGGTATGCCGTTTCTGGTAAAACATCACTGGCATGAGGAGCTGGAGATTATTTATTTTGAGCAGGGCTGTTTTCATCTGGAAATCAATATGGAAAAATATGAAATCGAAGAGGAGTGCTTCTGTCTGATAAAAAGCGGAGACCTCCACTACATTTATTCAGAAAAGGATTACCGGGAGATGGCGTTCGTCTTTTCTCTGTCCATGCTGCGCACTTTTGCCGCCGACCCGGTGCAGGAAAAGCTTGTGCAGCCGCTGTCGGAGGGCACACTGTCGCTTCCGGGACCGATTTTCCGCCAAAATCCCTGCTTCGCCGTTCTGAAGCGCCAATTTCTGCAGATCGCAGATGCCGCCGGGCTTCCCTCCGATGCTTCCAGCCGCCGCAGCCAGTATCGTGTAAGCAGCCTTCCGCAATATATGCGCGCCAAAGCGTCGCTTTTAAATATTTTTGCAGCCTTTTCCGAACAGAATCTTCTTGCCGCCTCCCAGATGACAGCAGACAGACGGGTGGACACCGTCAAAAAAACGCTCTCTTACATGCAGGCGCACATGACCGAAAAAGTCACCATGCAAAACCTTGCCGCCCAGGCAAATATGAACGAGCAGTATTTCTGCCGCTTCTTCAAAAAAATCATCGGCAGACCGCCAATTACCTATTTAAATGAGATGCGTATCCGGTACGCCTGCCGCCTTCTAAAAGAAACCGACCATTCTGTAACAGAAATCGCACTGGAAAGCGGCTTCAATAATCTGGGCAATTTTATGCGTACCTTCCGGCTGGTGTGCGGGTGCACGCCTCTGCAATACCGGAAGGGAAGCGAGAAAGTCAATATTTCGTAATTTTTAGTCATATTTGCAGAAGATTTTTGTCCACAGCGGAATTATACTGTACTCATCATTCAGAACAGGACGCATCCGGTTCTCACCAATTTTGAACGGAGGATTTGATTATGCAGAAAAAATGGTGGCACGGAAAGGTTGCCTATCAGATTTACCCGAAGAGCTTTCGCGATACCAATGGAGACGGCATCGGCGACCTTCGCGGAATTATTGAAAAGCTCGATTATTTAAAGGATCTCGGTGTGGATATCGTCTGGATCTCTCCCTGCTTCTGTTCCCCGCTGGCGGATCAGGGCTACGATATTTCCGACTATTACAACATCGACCCGCGCTTCGGAACCATGGAGGATATGGACGAACTGCTTGCCGAGGCAAAAAAGCGTGATATGTACATTGTCCTTGACCTGGTGGTAAATCACTGCTCCGACGAGCATGAGTGGTTCCAAAAGGCGCTCGCCGATCCGGACGGTCCTTACGGAAAATATTTTTATATTGAAGAATGCAAAGACGGGAAGCTGCCGTGCAACTGGCGCTCTTACTTCGGCGGTCCGGTCTGGGAACAGATTCCGGGAACCGACAAATATTACCTGCATGTGTTCCACAAAAAGCAGCCGGATCTAAACTGGGAAAATCCAAAAGTGCGTCAGGAAATCTACAAGATGATCAACTGGTGGCTGGACAAGGGCGTTGCCGGATTCCGCATCGACGCGATCATCAATATCAAAAAAGCGCTGCCGTTTAAGGATTATCCGGTCGACCGTGAGGACGGACTTTCCTCGATCCACTACATGTTGGAAGACGCGCAAGGCGTTCTCGATTTCCTGCATGAAATGTCGGATAACACCTTCAAGCCGCACAATGCTTTTTCCGTCGGCGAGGTGTTTAACGAAAAGCCGGATGAGCTGCCGGATTTCATCGGCGATAACGGCTGTTTTTCCACCATGTTCGATTTTAACGAGACGATTTTCGGCGGAAGCGCAAAGGGCTGGTACGACAGTCAGGTGATCACGCCGGATGACTACAAACGCTGCTGCTTTGAGAGTCAGCGCAAAATAGCGGATATCGGTTTTCTTTCCAATATTATTGAGAATCACGACGAGCCGCGCGGTGTCAGCCGCTACATCCCGGAGGGCGACTGCTGCGAGGCGAGCAAAAAGATGCTCGGAACGATTTCCTTCATGCTCAAAGGGCTTCCCTTCCTCTACCAGGGACAGGAGCTTGGCATGGAAAATCTCACATTCGCCTCCATCGACGAGGTGAACGATATCAGCACGCTTGATGAATACCAGGTTGCCTTAAAAGCCGGCCTTTCCCCCAAAGAAGCGCTGAAAGCAGTCAACCGTCTCAGCCGCGACAACGCCCGTACCCCATTCCAGTGGGATGCCAGCGAAAACGCTGGTTTCACAAGCGGTACACCGTGGCTGCGCATAAATCCGAACTACACGCAGATCAACGCCGCCGAGCAGATGAGCCGCGAAGATTCCGTGTTCAACTACTATAAAAAGCTGACGGCGCTGCGCAAAAATCCGCAGTACGCGGACACCATCGTTTACGGAAACCTGGAACCGGTGTGGGAGGACCGTCACAATCTGATGGCATTCTACCGCCGCGGCGAAGATCAGACGCTGCTCGTCATCGCAAACTATCAGAAAGAGCCGCAGACCGTCACGCTTGATGCGCCGTATAAAAACGTAGTGCTGAATAATCTAAAGCAGCTTGACACGGACGGCACGACACTGCACCTTGCAGGTTATCAGGCAGTGATATTAGAAATGTAGGATACCGTTGAGATTTCATTCTTTTTATGATAAACTGTCCGAGGGCAATTCCGCACAAACGGGATTCCTGCGGGCAGTTTTTGCTGCCGCGCCCTCTATCATAAAGACGTATAAGGAGAGAAATCATGGATGGAATTATTTTTGATGTAGACGGAACAATCTGGGATTCTACAGATGTGGTTGCCGTTGCCTATAACCGCACGATCAGCGAAAACACTGATCTGCCGGTCCGTGTGACGCCGGATGATCTAAAGCAGCTTTTCGGAAAACCGATGGATGTGATTTTTTCCACGCTGCTCCCGTCCATCCCCTATGAGCGCCAGCGCGCGCTCGCAGAAATGTGTTTCAGGCAGGAGCATGCGGAGCTTGAGAAAAAGCCGGGCACGGTATACGAAGGACTGGAGGAAGCCTTAAAAGCGCTCTCTGCAAAGTACCCGCTCTACATTGTAAGCAACTGTCAGCTCGGCTATATCGAGCTGCTTTTCCGAAAAACCGGTTACGGCAAATATTTTAAAGATCATCTCTGCTTCGGACAGACCGGCACCTCCAAGGGACAGTCCATCCTGCGGCTGATGCGCGAAAATAGTCTGACAGATCCGGTGTATGTTGGCGATACCCAGGGCGACGCCGACGCCTGCAGGGAAGCCGGGATTCCCTTCGTCTTTGCAGAATACGGATTTGGCAGTGTGGAAAACCCGGATTTCCGGATCAGACGACCGGCGGATCTCGTAGCATTATTTGCACAATAATTATAGAAAACAGTCTACGCTTTCTGAGCACGCTTTCCCGGCGTTTTCTTATTTAAGTATATATAAAATACAATATTTAATAAGATCCCCACGGCTGTAGATGTCGGAGCTGCCAGCCCGATCCAGGTCAGACTGGCGTTGGGCTGGATACTCATAAAATAAGACATTGGCAGCCGTACCAGAAGCGTCTGGACAAGCCCCTGCACCATAACCCAGAGCGTCTTATCGTTTCCGTTAAAATAGCCGATCATGCTGAACAGGACAGCCGTCAGGATCGTTTCCGGCGCAAAGCCTTTCAGATACTCAAATCCCTTCTGAACAACCGCAGCATCCGTGGAGAAGAATCCCGCCAGCACATCGCCTTTCAGCATAACAAGGGCAAATACGGCACAGCCAAATACCAGTCCCACGCCAATACCGGTAAACATCGCGCGTTTCGCCCGCTTTGTATTTCCGGCTCCCACATTCTGAGAAACAAAGGACGCCATCGACTGCATCAGCGCGCTTGGAATCAGCATGGCAAAATTTACAATCTTGCAGGCAACACCGTAGCCGGAAGAAGCCTCCAGCCCAAGACGGTTCACAAACGCACACAGGGCCAGGAAAGAAACCTGCGTCAGAAATTCCTGCAGCGCCAGCGGCAGCCCGATGCCCAGAAACTTCCGGCATTGCGGATTCAGCCGGAAATCTTTTTTGGTAATGGTAAACGGAAGCCCTTTTTTCACAAGCATTACCACGGCGCACACCACGCTGACCGCCTGCGCAAAAACTGTCGCAAGCGCCGCGCCGGCCGCATCCATGTGCAGCCCGGCAACCAACGCCAGATCGCCGATCACATTGACCACACAGGCAATCAATACAAAGAGCAGCGGCGATCTGCTGTCTCCCAGACCTCTGAAAACAGAGGAAAGCAGATTATATGCCACGATAAAGAAAATACCGCTTCCGCAAATGCGCACGTAGCCGGACGTCAGTTCGACCGCCTCCGCCGGAGCCTGCATCAGGACCGAGATCGGACGTGCAAAGCATACCATCAGAACAAAAAGCCCTGCAGAAATCAGTGCAAACACAACCACTGCACCGCCAATGACCGGGCCGATCGCTTCCGAACGCTTTTCTCCCAGATAGCGGGCGATCAGAACGGTAATGCCCATTGCAAGCTGCGTAACCACAAAGGTAACAAGATTCAGCACCTGACTGCCCGTGGAAACCGCGGAAAGCCCGGAGGTGGAACCGAACCTTCCCACCACCAGCAGATCCACCGCCCCATATGCCGCCTGCAGCACCAGCGCACCTAAAATCGGGATCATAAAATATGCCAGTTTTTTCAAAATACTGCCCTGTGTAAAATCTGTTTTCTCATTCATAGAAAGAATCCCTCCACTCACACGTTCCACGATAAAATTTTTCCATAATCCGGATCATACTGTCCGCGTCTTCTTCGGAAATATCGGCAAGATGCGGTGCCAGGACGCTGAAATACTGCTCGTTATATCTGTATGACAACTGTTTCCCGGATTCTGTCATGGAAATATAGATAATACGCCCATCCTCCGCAGAAGCAATTTTCGTCAGATACCCCTTATTTTCCATTTCCTTGACCGTCCTGGTCACGCCCGGTCTTGGAAGTCCCAGCGCACTGCTGATGTCGGAAATCTTTACCCGGACGCCCCGGCATTCCAGCTTTTCAATAACATCAAGATATTGTATGTAAGACGGCGTAACGCCCGCCGGCAGCGGCGGAAGCATATCGCGGATCCGTTTTGCCTGATAACAGGCGTCCAGCATCTCCTTTATTTTCTCAACAGTCATACCAAATCTCCTTAAATTATTATCAAAGATAATTACCATTGGTAATAATAACGCCGGTTCTCTTTTTTGTCAAGTAATTGTTGCGATGAAAACGTCATTGCAAAGACAAAGAAGCGTGATATACTATTTAGGTAGAGACTCTGCTTATATTAGAAAAATCAGATGGAAAGGAAGATCTCAGATGGCAATGAAAACGACAGGTCTGGTTCATATTTACTGCGGGGACGGTAAGGGCAAGACGACCACTGGCATGGGGCTTTGCGTGCGCGCAGCCGGATATGGCTACAGGGTGCTGATCTACCAGTTTATGAAAAACAATCGCACGAGCGAGCGGAAGGTGCTTGAAAAGGTTGAAAATATTACGATCGTGGACGGGCTGGAGGAAGAGAAATTCAGCTTTCAGATGACAGAGGAAGAAAAAAAGGAACGGCGGCAGTTTTATGCGCAGCAGCTAAAGATGGTGACGGAGAAGGCACGGGATGAGCAGTTTGACGTGCTGTTTCTGGACGAGGTGATCTATACCATCCGGGCGGGGCTTCTGGACGAGGCATTGGTGCTCGATTTTCTGGATCACAAGCCGGAAAAGCTGGAGGTCATTCTCACCGGGCAGGGACCGGACGAGGAGTTGCTTGCGCGGGCGGATTATGTATCGGAAATCTGCATGAGAAAGCATCCGTTCCAGAAGGGGCAGCCTGCCCGGGACGGGATTGAGCGGTAAACATCATAGTTGGGACTTTTGCCCCAACATCATGACAGCGGAAACAGGAGGAAATTATGAAAGCATATGAGAGACTTTTAAATTATGTGAAGGTGCACACAACGAGCTGTGATGAGAGCGAAACCACGCCCTCCACGCAGCGCCAGTTTGATCTTGGAAATCAGCTTGCCAGGGAGATGAAGGCGCTTGGTGTCAGCGATGTGCGTATTGATGAAAAATGCTATGTGTACGGCGTGATCCCGGCCACGGCAGGACTGGAGGGGGCTCCGGCGATCGGCTTTATCGCACACATGGACACGGCACCGGATTTCTCCGGCGAAAATGTAAAGCCGCAGATCATTGAAAATTATGACGGCGGGGACGTTGCGCTTGGCACGGAGCGGGTTCTTGCGGTAAAGGACTTCCCGCATCTTGCAAAGCTTGCCGGACGCACGCTGATCACGACAGACGGTACCACGCTGCTCGGTGCGGACGATAAGGCCGGCGTTGCTGAGATCATGACACTGGCGGAGGAGCTTTTAAAGGGCGATATCCCGCACGGAAAAATCTGCATCGGCTTTACTCCGGATGAGGAGGTCGGACGAGGCGCGGATTTCTTTGATGTGGAAGGCTTTGGCGCGCAGTTTGCCTACACGATGGACGGCGATGCGGAAAATCAGATCGAATACGAAAACTTTAACGCCTGCGGCGCAAACGTCACCTTCAAGGGATTTTCTGTGCATCCGGGCAGCAGCAAGGATACAATGATCAACGCCTCGCTTGTGGCGATGGAATTCAACAATATGCTTCCGTCCGGCGATACGCCGCGCGACACTGAAGGATATGAGGGCTTTTTCCACCTCTGCGGCATGAGCGGCGACGTGTCTGATGCGAAGCTGGAGTACATTGTGCGCGACCACAGTGCTGAAATGTTTGAATGCCGCAAGGAAACGCTGCGCCACATCACAAAGCTTCTGCAGGAAAAATACGGAAGCGACGCGGTGACACTGGAGATCATCGAACAGTACCGCAACATGAAGGAGAAGATCGAGCCGTGTATGCATCTTATTGAAAATGCAAAGCAGGCGATCAGGGACGCCGGGATGGTACCGGTGGAGGTGCCGATCCGCGGCGGCACAGACGGTGCGCGCCTTTCCTATATGGGTCTGCCCTGCCCGAACCTGGGAACCGGCGGACATGCGTTCCACGGTCCTTACGAGCATATTACCGCAGAGGGAATGGATCTTGCCGTGGAAGTGATGAAGGGTATTGTGAAATTATATGCGAAGCATTAGTATACACATGCTTGCGCAGAATGACGATCGCCTGGATGCGACGGCTCCGGGCATCTGAAAGGATACATCGGCAGGACAAAGCGGCGCTGGTGTCTGAAAAGGATATACCGGCAGGACAAAGCGGCGCGGGTATCTGAAAGGATACACCTGCAGGACAAAGCGGCGCGGGTGTCTGAAAAGGGGACGCAGGGAAATGGAAACAGTGGATATCAGAACACATGAAAAATTCATGCGCGAGGCGATCAGGCAGGCGAAAAAGGCGTATGCGCTCGACGAGGTGCCGATCGGCTGCGTGATCGTGCAGGACGGAAAAATTATCGCGCGCGGCTACAACCGGCGGAATACTGACAAAAACACGCTCTCCCACGCCGAGCTGATCGCGATCAGAAAGGCGGCGAAAAAGACGGGCGACTGGCGTCTGGAGGGGTGTACCATGTACATCACTCTGGAGCCGTGCCAGATGTGCGCCGGGGCGATGGTGCAGGCGCGGCTGACGGAGGCGGTCATCGGCAGCATGAACCCGAAGGCAGGCTGCGCGGGAAGCGTTCTCAATATTCTGGAAATGCCGCAGTTTAATCACCAGGTACAGGTGACGCGCGGCGTGCTGGAGACGGAGTGCAGCGAAATGCTCAGCCGTTTTTTCCGGGAGCTGCGGGAGAAGAAAAAAGCAGTTAAGGATTTACTCCGAAAATCGTAAGCATTTATCATACAAAATTTAAAGAAGTTTTGCCCTCTGCCGGGTTATAATGAAACGAAACGGAGGGGTTTATGAAACAGAAGAGGAAGGCAGATATGAAAACACCGATCATTCTCTGCGTGCTGGCTGCGGCGTTTGCAATTTATGCCGGGACATCCATGTCGGAGAAAGATTCTATGGAAACATCCGCCGCCGTGACAGAGGCGGCGGAGACCGAAACTGAAACAGAAATCGTGACGGAGACCGAGACAGAAACGGAAGATCCGCTGAAGGATTACCCGGAAAGTCTGGTCGCGTTTATGGAGAAATATCCGGAGGCGACACAGTTCGTTCTGGATTATCCGAAATATAAGGACGTACATAATGAAATTGACATTACCGGAGAGGTGACGAAGGGCGAGCTGCCGCTGTTTCTGCAGTGGGATGTGCGCTGGGGGTATGAGCGGTACGGAAGCGATTTTCTTGCAGTCACCGGCTGCGGACCGACCTGCCTTTCCATGGTGCAGTGCGGTCTGAGCGGGGAGACAGTCTGGAATCCCTATGAAGTGGCAAAAATGGCGGAGCGGGAGGGTTTTTATGTGACCGGGCAGGGTTCCTCCTGGGATCTGATGGGCGCCGGGGCGGAAATGCTTGGGCTGCAGGTAAACGACGTAGTGCTGAGCGCCGAGGATATCACCGACACGCTGCGCGCCGGAATGCCGATCATCTGCTCCGTGGGACCGGGAGATTTTACGGACGCCGGTCATTTTATCGTGCTTGCCGTAGTGAACACGGACGGCAGCATTCGGGTAAACGATCCGAACAGCAGGATAAACAGCGAAAAGGCCTGGGATATCGAGCGGATTCTTCCGCAGATCAATGGCATGTGGGCATACCGTTTTGATGGAACAAATGAGGAGACGCCTGATGAGATCGAGGAGAGGGAAATCATCCGGGAGGACGGAGGATACTAAAAAATTCAAAAAAAGACAGCGGCAGGTGCGGCGAAGGAAGCTGCTCATTCTGGCGGCAGCCGTGCTGGTCGTTCTGGGAGCGTTTGCTGTGCATTCCCGGAAAAAGCAGCGCACTGTTCCCGCCTGGATACCGATGGACGGCGAATATCCGGTCAGTATGCTGGAATTTATGGAAAAATATCCGCAGGCCACGGATTTCGTCATGGCATTTCCGCAGAAAAAGGATCTTCATCCGAGGATAGACATCACGGAAGATGTGCGATCCGGCGGCGTGCCGCTGTTTCTGCAGTGGGATGAGCGCTGGGGCTACGAGATCTACGGGGACGATTTTCTCGGCGTGAACGGCTGCGGACCAACGAGCCTTTCTATGGTGCAATGCGGTCTGACAGGAGATACAAAATGGAATCCATACGAGGTGGCAAAGCTGGCGGATGAGAACGGCTACTATGTGAGCGGTGTCGGTTCCTCCTGGGAGTTGATGGACACCGGGGCGCGGCAGATGGGGCTGCAGGTATTTGAGGTGCCGTTTACTGCGCAGGGAATTGTGGACACGCTGCAGTCCGGCAAACTGATCATCTGCTCCATGGGACCTGGCGAATTTACTTATTCCGGGCATTTCGTGGTGCTCACCGGAGTGGACAGCGACGGACGGATTTTCATTAACGACTCCAACAGCCGTGAGCGCAGCGCGCAGACGTGGGATGCGGATTATTTGCTGTCGCAGGCGGTCGCAATGTGGGCGTATGATTGCTGAAAATGCGGCGCCTGGCTGAAGCGGCTTTAGATGATTTAACCGCACAGGCGGAAATATTTTTGGTATACCGAATGAGGGAAAGACATGGAAAGAATTAAACGCTTAAAGGAAAATATCGCAAAGGTGATGATCGGCAACGAGCAGACAACGGAGCTGGTACTTGCCTGTGTGCTTGCAAAGGGGCATGTGCTGCTGCAGGACGTGCCGGGCACCGGCAAGACGATGCTGGCGAAGTCGCTGGCAAAGTCCATCGACGCAGATTTCGGCAGGATCCAGTTCACGCCGGATATGCTGCCGTCGGATGTCACCGGGCTGAATTATTTTGACGCGAAGAGCGGGCAGTTTGTGTTTGCGAAGGGCCCGGTGTTCTGCAATATTCTGCTGGCGGACGAGGTAAACCGGGCGACGCCGAAAACACAGAGCAGCCTTCTCGAATGTATGGCGGAGCGGCAGGTCACAGTGGACGGGACGACGCGTGCCCTGGAGGAGCCGTTTCTGGTAATCGCGACGCAGAACCCGTTGGAAACACTGGGAACATTTCCGCTGCCGGAGGCACAGAAGGACCGCTTTCTCATGCAGATTTCCATGGAGGATCTGACACCGTTTATGGAAAAGAGCCTGCTGGAACGTTTTCTGGCAGGGCATCCGCTTGAGGAGCTGGAACCGGTCTGCGAAAAGAAGGATATCGTGGAGCTTCAGATGCGCTGCAGCGGCGTTTTTATCCACGGAGATCTGCTCAGATATATGATCGGGCTGGTTCATGCGACGCGCAAAAGCGCGCAGATCGAGCACGGTGTCAGCCCAAGAGGTTCGCTTGCGTTCGCACGGGCGGCGCAGGCGTTTGCGATGGTGCAGGGAAGGGACTATGTGGTGCCGGAGGACATTAAAGCGGTCGCAGTCCCCGTTCTGGCGCACCGCCTCGGACTATCGGCCGCGGAGGACAGCGACCGCGCGCGTGAGCAGATCATTCGCGGGCTGCTCTCGAAGGTGCCGCTGCCGACAGAGGAATGGGATAAACGGTAAAGGGACGGTTACGCGATGCTGCTGGTTATGCTGTTTTTGGGTGTGGGGATTGCTTATCTTCTGCAGAAAAATCTATATCGGCGTTTCTGGAACCGGAATCTGACGACAAGCGTTTCCTTCACGCAGAAATCCGCTTTTGAGGGCGAAACCTCTGCGCTGCAGGAAGTGATTGTGAATGACAAGCTGCTGCCGCTTCCGGCTCTTGAAGTGCGCCTTTCCATGGATCGAAATCTGGAATTTGTGAGCGGCGCAAAAGACAATTCAAGTATTTCAGACCTTTCTTATAAAAGAGACATTTTTTCCCTTTTCGGGCGTCAGAAAATTGTGCGGACGCTCCCGTTTGTATGCCGGAAGCGCGGCTTTTACCGCATTCAGAGGGCGGGCGTGATCGGATATGATTTTTTCTTTCATGAGGGCGGCTACCAGGAGGCCAGGCAGGATGCGCAGTTCTTCGTGTATCCGCGTCCGGTGGACACGGCGCGCATCCGTCCCGTCTGCCGTGCGATATCCGGCATGGTTTTGTCCAAAAACCGTTTCTATCCCGATCCGTTTGAATTTTGCGGCATTCGGGAATATCTTCCCACAGACCCCATGCACACAGTCAACTGGAAAGCGTCAGCAAAAAACGGCAGCCTGATGGTGAACCAGTATGATTCCACTACCAGTGTCCATCTGACGATTCTTCTGGATGTGACGGACGAAGGGATCTGGAAATATGAGGCGCTGACGGAGGAGAGCATCCGGATCGCGGCGTCGCTCGCTGCGCGCCTGGCGGCGCAGAATATGGAGCTGGATATCGTAAGCAACGGCGTCTGCAGCTATCCGGGTGAAGCAAAGCGACAGGGCAGCCTTTCCATGCATCTGAAGGCGGGCAGCGGACAGATGCCGGAGCTGAATCGCGCACTGGCGTGCATGGATACCGGAAAAAAGACGCAGCCGATCGCGGAAGTGATTGCCGCGGAGACTGCGAAACATAAAAGAGAGCACATCTATATATTGATCTCCAAAAACCAGGACGAAACGCTGCTGCCCAGGCTTCGCGCGCTGGCTGGCGGAGACAATCAGATCCTCTGGATCGTGCCGCTGCATCCGACAATGGAATTTATGCTTTCGCAGGCGGCAGGCATCCGGGCTGTGCGATGGGAGGTGACGGCGTGAAAATGCGCGGGGAAAACGTGACAGTATGCGTGGCATGGCTGCATGACATCCTTTTGTTTGCGGGATGCTATGTCATCGTGCCTGCACTTCTGGAGATGGAGACTGCGCAGGCGAATCGCTATTTTGCGGGCTGTCTATGGCTTCTGGTCCCGATTATCCTAAGCTGGCTCTGCATCCGGAAAATAAAAATGCTGGCGCTCTATCTTCTGGTCTGCGCGGCGGCAGCCGTGTGCATGAACGCACTCTCCGGATGTCTGCTGACCGGCATCCTGACGGCTCTCATCTTTCTGATCCGCGGTTATGTGCGCATCAAAAGAGGGAAACTTAAAAAGATGCTTCAGGAGATGCCGGGTGAGGCAGGCGCAGAACTGGATAAGGAATTGTGGGAGCTTCCGACGCTTCTCGATGCGCCGGAGGCGCTGCACTGGATGGTATTTGCCGGGTATTATGTGATATTGCTATATCTGCGAAAGGGCAGTCTGCTGAACCGGATTTTCTTTCTGGCAGTAGTCGATGTCTTTCTGGTGTTTATTTTTGAATATTTGTCGGGGCTGCGTATCTTTCTGGAGGATCACGGGAAAATCGCCAATCTTCCAAAGAAAAGCGTAAAAAAAGCGGGGCATATGCTCCTTGCGCTTGCGCTGCCGCTTTTGCTTCTGTTTGTGCTTCCGTCTGTGCTCTATCACAGAGAGCCGCTCACAGAGCTGAAATTTGAGCTTCCCGGTGTGCCTGTCATGCCGGAGACGGAAGAAATGGAGCCCATGGACGGCGAAGAAGAGAAAAATCCGCTCGCGGCGCTGATGCAGGAGGAAATGAAAGAACCGCCTGCATGGATACGTATGCTTTCGGAAGCGTTCACATGGATGTTTTCGGCAGCCGTACTTATTTTCTGCATCAGTCTCATTTATCGCCTGTGCAGACATGCGATGCGTTCGTTTGCTGCCGGTGAGGAGGATCGGGTAATCTTTACGGAGGATGAGGAAGAAGAACAGGCACAGCCTGTGCTGCGCAAAAAAAGACACTTCTGGCAGCGCACAGATGAAAAATGGAAAATTCGCAGACAGTATAAAAGAGCGATCCGCAAAAATATGCCGGGTACGCCAGAAGGATGGGAAACACCCAGGGAGCTGGAGGAAAAAGCCAACGCACAGAGCGAGGCTGTGTCGAAAGAATTGCATGAGCTATATGAAAAGGCACGGTATCTGTAAATTTTATATCCACGCGCCGCACTTCGAATTCCCACCACAGACGTTACCTCTACAGTTAGCTCGGCTCAGGCACCCTCGCAACACACAGAAGATTCTGCTTAGTGCTGCTTCATTCCTGACCTGACACGGTTCACAGAGTTCTGTTGTGCAAGACCCAAACGTCAACGCCACTTATAGAGGGCAGCTCCACAATGAAAAACCCTCGGATTGGCATCACCCCTGCTGTAGCGGATTGCAGGTACAGGGCACCGCTATCTCCCCGGCTGCGTGGACTTTCTTACTATACCCGATTTTTTCAAAAATGTCAAGATGCCAGCGTCAAAAGCCAGTGGGATTGCGGCAGCCCTATTTCAATGACGTTTTCGTTTTTGTTTTCCAGCTATTTATATTTACAAAAAAACTTCTTTCGTGTATGATATTTCATATATTATTGCCTGCGAAAGGGGAAGGATAGGAGCAATGATCTTACGAAAATTTCAGAAACTTTACGGCTGTGCCCTGGGTGCGATACTCTTCGCCGCCGGCTCCTGGCAGCCTGCCTTTGCGATAGGAAGCGTTGTCGAAGCTCTGCCCAAAAGCACGCTGACAGAATGGCCAAGCCTGCGCTCCCGGACTGCTGCGGAGACTTCCGATGAGGTAATCGTCGACGAAAAAGCGGACAACACGGCGCACTTTCTCACACGCGAAGAGCTGCTGGAAGCTTTTGGCGGTCTGCCGCCGCTTCTTTACACCGGCTCCTTCTTTTTAAACCATATGAACAGCATCCCGGATTTTGTGCCGGGCGGCGACTATGAGCTGCATTCCTTTAATGGAAATCTGATCATGCGCCGTTCCTGGACATCCCTTAAAGAGGAAATCACAGACATGCTCGCAGGCTACGAGGGTGACTGGTCTGTTTACTTAAAGGATCTCTCACTTGGCCGGACCATGGAGATCAACGAGCACTCCATGGAATCTGCCAGTCTGATCAAGCTTTACATTGCCGGCGCCATCTATGAACAGCTTGCGCTCGGCAATCTAAGTGAAACAGACACGATCCTGTCCGCGCTCAACGACATGATCACAGTCAGCGATAACGAATCGTCGAATGTGCTGGTGCGCCAGATGTGTGATGAAAGCGGCGATTTCCAGACGGGACTTGCAAAGGTGAACGACTTTATTGCGCGCTATGGCTTCACAAATACCCAGCAGGTAAACGGCATCGCCGATCCTTCCCTGTGGGTTTCTGACGGACGCGTCAATATGACTTCTGCCGCGGATTGCGGCCGTCTGTTGGAGATGATCTATAACGGTGAGCTTGCATCGCATTTTTACTCCTTCCGGTTTGAGACGCTTTTAAACAGACAGGAAGTAAATTACAAGATTCCGGCAGGACTGCCGGAGGGTGTTCACATTTCACACAAAACCGGCGAGGTAGACGACACGGAGAACGACGCGGCAATCATTTACACACCATACGGCGATTATATTTTCTGCATTATGTCAACCGATCTGACTGACACAGACGCCGCAGTCGATCACATCCGCGAGATCACCCGGCTGATCTACGACTATTTCTGCGGAAATGCGCTCTATCCGAACGAATATATTCTGGTCGAGACAGTGCCCGAAAGCGACCGCTATGTTCTCGTGGAAACGGATGTGCCCGCTGCAGACCTGCTTGAGGGCGAACTGCTGGTGCCCTATGCGATTCACACCATCTCCAATGAGGTAGAGTGGAGCGTTGCGGCGGATCTGACAGACACCGAATGGGCAGCTTCAGAGACTTTTGCCGAATCGGAAGCAGAGTAAGGAGAGAAAAATATGTTTCGTTTATGGGGAAAAATATGGCAGGATAACCGCCTGCTGAAGGATACGACTATCTGCGACGATTCACAGGATACCCGCACGCACAAGATTTTCCGTGCGCTCGATGAGATCTGCGCACAGTTCGACCTGGGCAAACCTATCTGGCTGGATTCCAACATCCGCGAATTCCAGCGCCACAGCAAGACAAGGTTTACCCAGGACAATTTCATCGAACAGATTCCGTTCGATTTTTTAGAAATACAGGTCATTGAGGAATAAATCGGCGGGGCTTTGAATGCCCCGCCAAAACCTTCCCGACGATACCTTCTCTGCTTCACGTTGCCTTTTGCGCAGTCCCGCTTTCCAAAACTGCCTGCGCACAGGTCGCCTGTGCAACTGCTTTATGTTACCCTTTCCGCAGTTCTGCCTCTTCCAGGAGGTCCTCCTCCGTAATTTCCCGGTCCCGGAAATAATATTTTCTGTCCCGTTCTTCAATCAGGCGGATAACACGGCAGGGATTTCCTGCCGCAACGGAGTTTGCGGGTATATCATGCGTTACCACACTTCCGGCTCCGATTACCGAATTTTCCCCAATCGTCACGCCCGGACATATCACGGCACCGGCGCCAATCCAGCAATTATCCGCTATCTTTACCGGGGCGGCATACATATACTCCCTCATATCCGGGCAGATTGGATGCCCCACCGTGGCAATCGTAACCGCCGGACCGAACATCACCTTTTTCCCGACCGTTATCATTCCATCGTCGATAAAATTGCAATTTACATTAAGGTATGAGCCCTCTCCGATTTCAATATGGCTTCCATAGCAGAAATAAAACGGCGGCTCAATCCATATCCCTTTTCCCTGCTTCAGCATTCTGCCGATAAGCTCACATCTTTTCTCCGGTTCATCCGGCGCGCTGTCATTAAACTCCTTCATGTACCGCTTTCCCTGCAGCCGTTCCTGCGGCAACCCCTCGCACATATCCGTAAACAACTTTCCGTCACGGATTCTCTCATGCATGTTCATGACACATTCTCCTCTACTTTTCGTTAAGTATCCTCTCAACTTCCGTCCAGGCTTCCTCATCAAACTTGCGGTCGCGGAAGTAATATTTCCTGTCTTCCTCCGTGATTTTACGGATGACCCTGCACGGATTTCCCGCCGCAATCACCCATTCAGGAATGTCCTTTGTCACTACGCTTCCGGCTCCGATTACCGTATTGCTCCCGATATGCACGCCCGGACAGATAACGGTATTTCCGCCAATCCAGACGTTGTCCCCAATCGTTACCTCTATTCCGTATTCATACGCAGTATTGCGGGTATCGGGATGCACCGGATGCCCCGCCGTATAAATTGCCACATTCGGCGCCATCTGGCAGTTGTCCCCGATTATCACCTTCGCCACATCCAATATCGTGCAATTATAATTTGCGAAAAAATTCTTTCCGACTTCAATGTGCGTGCCATAATCGCAGTAAAACGGCGGATTGATAAAAGCCCCGTCTGATTTTCCCAGAAGCTCCTTTACAATCTCACTGATTCTGTCAAAATCGGACCTGTCCGCCGTATTCAGCTCCTGCGTCAGCCTCCGCGCCCGTTTTTGTTCCTCAAAAACCTCATTGTCAGAAATATACGGTAACTGTCTGTCTCTTCTTTCTTTGTTTGTCATTTTCTTTACACCTTTCCTTTCTACTTGATTTTCCGCCGCTCTCGCGCGGATGTAAAAACATAGCTATTCCTGCCCGCTGTCCATTCCCGCGTTTTCCACGGTCAGATTTTTTACCCATTTGTATTTTTTATAATGATGATAAACCGCCGGCAGCTTCACAAATTCATCCAGATTCAGCCAGAAATAAACCCAGAGAACCGGCAGCTTCAGCACAAACGCCGCTATTGCTCCGGCCGGTATGATAATCACCCACATCGTCACCGCATCGCAGCACAATCCGAATTTCGTATCTCCCCCGGCGCAGAAGATACCCGCCACCACCGTGGAATTGATGGATTTTCCAATCAGATAATAGCTGCAGATAAGCAGCATCCCTTTTAAATATTCTTTTGCCGAAAGGCTTAAATTCGACGCAAACAGGAAGATCACCGGGCTTAACGCCAGAAGGACGATTCCGGACAGCGCCCCTGCCAAAAGCGCAATCCTGCACAGCTTCCGCCCGTATTCCTTCGCCTTCTCCAGGTTTCCTCTGCCCAGCTCGTTTCCGACAATAATCCCGCTCCCTGCCCCAATGCCAAGACAGAAGCAGGCGATAATATTTTTTACAATATTCGCGATGGAATTGGCTGCGACCGCATCGCTTCCCAGATGTCCCATAATGACGGAAAACATCGTAAAGCCGCATCCCCATACCAGTTCATTTGCCAGAACCGGGGTCGTATAGTGGATGTAATCTTTTCTTAACGCGGAGTCCGGCGCTCTCAGGTACTGCAGGCGGATACGGACAACCTCCTCCTTCCGGTTTTCAGCCAGTACCAGGAGCAGCTCCGCTATCCTCGCAATCAGCGTTGCCAGCGCCGCTCCCCGGATTCCCATCACCGGAAAACCGCACAGCCCGAAGATAAACACCGCATTTAATATCAGATTGATTACAACAGCGGACGAGCCGTATATGGTGCTTCTCATGGTTCTTCCGCTGTTTTTCATAATGCACAGATAAATCTGCGACACGCCCATACAGAGATAAGAGCCGCTCACAATGCGCAGATAAGACGCCCCCGGAGCAATCAGCTCTGTCCCGTTTGTAAATATCCGCATCAGAAGCTCAGGACAGCAGACCGCCGCCAGAAAAAACAAAACGGAAACAAGAACAGACAACCGCAGCGCGATTGCCAGCACCTGCTCCACCGCCCATCGGTCTCCCTTTCCCCAGTACTGCGCCGCCAGGACAGTCGCCCCGATTGTCAGCGCCGCGTAAAACAGATTCAGCACAAACGAAACCTGTGTTGCAAGAGAGACCGCAGAGAGCGCCGTCTGTCCCTGCATTCCCAGCATCAGGGCATCCGAAGCGCTCACGATTGCAGACATAAGATTCTGCATCGCAATAGGCATCACCAGTGCAAACAGCTTTTTATAAAATTCTCCGTTTCTTTTTGCCTTTTCCCTGTATTTCATGCCGTCTCTCCCTTGCCGGTTTATCTTTGCGCTGCTATAATAATAGTAAAGCAGGCAGCGGATATCTAGCATTTTCCGCTTTAATTTTTATAACAATCGTATTCAGGGAAGGGGATACAGATGATAAACACTGATATTATGCAGGATGCGTCAGAAATCGTCCACTATGATAATCCGGGCGTCCCGCTTTACATCCGGACCGGCATTTTGTCAAACTATCCGGACATGAAAGCCCTCTGCCACTGGCATGAGGATATTGAGCTGATTTATGTGATCGAAGGTGAAATGAATTACCGTATAAATGACCGTGATATTCTGCTGAAAGAAAAGGATTGTCTGGTCGTCAACTCCCGGCAGCTTCATTACGGCTATGCCCACCTGCGCCGCGAGTGCCGGTTTATCTGCATTCTTTTTCACCCAGGACTGTTAAACGCCAGCCCGAAGATTTATCAATATTACGTGGCTCCTTTTATCGAAAATAAAAATATCGCGTATTTTCACTATACGGCGGATTCTGCGAATCATGAACAGGTGCAGGCACTGCTAAACCGCATACTTCTGCTGAAAACGGAAGAAAAGGATGCCTATGAGCTGGAAGCTATAAGCACCCTTTATCTTCTGTGGCGTATTCTCTTTCTGCAGCACAAATCCCTGCTGGAACAGGAACCCGCATACGATTACAGCGACCTGGCCCTGCAGAAAAAAATGGTCTCATACATATACGAGCATTACCAGGACACACTGACGCTCGACGCCATAGCCGCCTCCGGAAACATCAGCCGCAGCAAATGCTGCATTATCTTCAAACGCTACCTCCGGCAATCGCCCATCGATTTTGCAAACAAATACCGGCTGGAGGTCAGCCGGTATCTGCTGGCAAACACCCGCTCCAGCATCGCCCAGATTGCGGTATCCTGCGGTTTTAACCATTTAAGCTATTTCTCTAAGCTGTTTTGCCGGGAATACGGATGTACTCCCACAGAGTACCGGAGGAAGACACTCTGATTTTTAAAAATACAAATCATCAAGGAATAATGTATGTTGCAGTTCTTCGAGTTGCCCGTCATCCAGCGGCTGTAACGGTTTTCTTGGAGTTCCTGCATGATACCCGCAGAGATTCATGCAAGCCTTCACCCCTGCTACGCCGTTGCGTGCTCCTGTCTGCCGGATGCGTCCGCACAATGCATGATAATATGAAAGAAACATTTCCTCTCCCGCTTCCTGCCACAATGGAAATAATCTGGCACATGCCTGTGGAAAATAATTTGCTGCAGAAATCACTGCACCTTTTCCGCCTCTTTTCAGACAGCCATACAGAGTATTCACAGAGCCGGACATTATGTGAAAATCGTTTCTTTCTCCTACTGCATCCATATATGTATTCATCATATTCTGAGAAGTATCCTTTATTCCATGAATATTGGGATGCTCTGCCAGCACTTTCAATACCTCGCTTGAAATACATACTGTATTTGCAAACCCCGGTGCACAGTAAAGCAAAACCGGAATCCGACTGAAATCGGCTACAGCGATAAAATATGCAATCAATGCCCTGTCATCCATAGCCTTTTTAAAATAATGCGGTGTCAGTACCGACAAATAGTCCACTTGCAAGCCAGCATTCTGTATTCTGTCGATGAATTTTTTCGTATGATACAGAGATTCTCTTCCCACTCCCGCAATCAGCCCTTTACTTTCTGACCGGCATTCCACAAATGTTTTTATTACACGCAGAGATTCTTCATCATCCAGCATCCGGAATTCCCCATTGCTTCCCAGGCACATATATCCTGCCACATCCGTCTGATTCCATTTCTCAATATTATATGCCATCATTTCCTCAGAAACCGTCTCCCGACAGTCGAATGCAGTAACTGCGGGAATATAAATTCCTTCCAGACTGTTTTTCATATCATTCTCTTTTATCCTTCCACCAGAAATTTTTCAGCTTCCATTGCAATCCCCTGTGCATCCAGCCCGTAATACCTCAGAAGCTCGTCATAAGGTCCGGAAATTGCGTATTCTTTCTTAACCCCGTGCATTTTTACCGGGACCGGACAATGTCTGCCGCACACCTCCGCTACAATGGAACCAAGACCGCCGCTAATATAATGCTCTTCCACTGTCATAATTTTTCCAGTCTTTTTTGCCGCGTCTAAAATCAGTGTTTCATCAGCAGGCGATACCGTAGGCATTCCCACCACCATCGCGGAAATTCCCTTTTCTTCCAACAGATTCGCTGCACAGAGCACATTTGCCGTCGATGTTCCGGTGGTAATAATGGCAAGGTCCGTACCTTCCCGCAGGATACTTCCCTTCCCGATCTCAAATTCCTTTTCCTCCCACAGCTCCTCCATCGGCGGATTACCGATCCGCATATATACCGGACCTTCGAAATCCAGCATTGCTCTTGCTGCCGCCCGGATCTCGCCCGGAGTCTGCGGAGCCAGTATAACCACACCCGGTATCATGCGGATAATCGCAAAATCCTCCAGAGAATGATGTGTCGCTCCCAGGTCTGAATAGGTAAAGCCGCCGTTTCTTCCAACGATCTTCACATTCTGGCGCATATAACCGCAATCGTTGCGAAACATCTCAAAATTACGGCAGGTGACAAACGGCGCGATCGCGCAAAAGACCGGCGTCTTTCCCATCGCAGACAGACCTGCGGCGATACCTGTCACACCCTGCTCCATAATTCCAAATTCAAAATAGCGCTCCGGGTGGTTTTTGGCAAATTCTTTAAACCCGGAGCTTCCTCCGCTGTCGGCAGATAAAATCACAATATCTTCCCTGCTTTCAGCGATCTCCGTCACCGCAGCGCCAAAGGTTTTTCTCGGATCCAGCTTCTCCCCGATCATACTTTCACCTCCAGCTCTGTCCGCATTTCTTCTATTTTATTCTCTACCTCGGCAACCGCGCGCCCAAGCTCTTCCTTCGAGGGGCTCCAGAAATGGCAGGATGCCTTATTTTCCAGAAAAGAAATACCCTTTCCCTTGACCGTATGCGCTATGATAATCGTAGGCTGCGTGCCCTCCGCAGGAATAGCATCCAGCGCGCACATGATTTCCTGCATGTTGTTGCCGTCGATCTCCATCACACGCCATCCAAAAGCTGCAAAACGTTCTCCTGCCGGCATGAAATTCATGATATCCTCCACTTTGCCGCTGATCTGAAGACCATTATTGTCTAAAAACAATACCAGATTTCCCAATTGATGATGCGCGGCAGCCGCCGCTGCCTCCCAGTTGGAGCCTTCCGCCAGCTCACCGTCTCCCATAACGGTGTACACGCGAGATTGCATCTTATCACACTTCATTACCAGCGCCATGCCCGCCGCGATGGCGAGCCCGTGCCCCAAAGCACCGGTATTTGCCTCAATACCGGGAAGCTTATGCATATCCGGATGACCGGGAATCGGTGATTTCAGCGAACCGTAGGTATCGAGAATATCCTTGGAAAAATATCCTCTCTCCGCCAGAACAGCATACTGGCACATGCATTTGTGCCCTGCCGAAAGGATGAAACGGTCGCGCTGCTCCCACCCGGGATCCTCGGGTTTTCCTGCCATCTTGTAAAAATAAAGTGCTGTCACAATGTCAATCGCGGACAGGGCACCGCCCAAATGACCGTGCCCGCCTGCCTCAACCATCCGCAGCACATTTCTCCGGCATTTCCAGGAAATATATGTCAGTTCCTTTGCGTTTTTGGAAAAAGCCATTTATCTCATAGCCCCCTCTTCGTAATCACAGATCTGCTGTACCTTCGGCATCGACCTGGAATGCACGTCAAACGTGCATCCCAGATATTCCTTCAGCATCATCTTGGCAACCTCGATTCCAGTCACCTGCGCTCCCATGGTAATGATGTTTGCACGATTGCTGAGCTGCGCCCGTTGTGCCTGAAATACATCATTTACCAGTGCCGCATAGGCTCCCTTCACCTTGTTTGCCGCAATGCACATGCCGATGCCGGTGCCGCACACCAGAACGCCGCGGTCATGGTTTCCCTGCGCAACATCCTGGGCAACACGTATAGCGACATTTGCGTAGACCGGATCTGTGCTTCCAAAATCATCACATTCATGCCCAAGCTCCCGGATATACTGCGTCAGCGCCTCTTTAAAAGCCTGGGCATTCGGATCACATCCAATCGCTATCCTCATCTTCTGCTCCTTCGTCCGCCTTACTGATTGTATTCGCCAAGAAGCTCGGTAATACGTCCGTCAACCGTTGCGATCGCATCATCAAGGCTGGTGCCTGTCAGCATGGAATTATATGCTTCTCCAAAAATATCCTGCACTTCCGCATATGCCGGGAAGGTGGAGTACGTAAGAGAATACTGCATACAGTCTGAGAATCCGATGTACTCCGGTCCGGTAAATGCTTCATCTTCCAGAGCACTCTTCGTAACCGGAATACGTCCCGTAGCAGAGCCAAAGGATACTGCATTGTCATAGCCCGCCATAAATTCCAGGAAATCCGCCATTTCTTCCGGGTGCTCACACGCCGTCGTGATCGTGTAGCCGGACACCTGCAGGTTCGTTACATGACGGCCGTCTTCTGTCGTTGCTGCCGGAATCGGCACACTGCCAAGCTTGCCTGCCAGCTCCGGATTACGGTTTAAAATTGCTCCCACTGCGTTGCTTCCGGAAATAATAAGACCGGTCTGCTCATTTGCAAAGTAAGTAACTGCATCCTGGTATGCTGTCTCGGATGCGCCCGCAGGAACCACGCCGTCCACCAGATCCAGATCTACAAAGGACTGCAGCGCTGTTTTAAATTTGTCGGAAGTCAGGTCGCTCTCCCAGGTGCCATCCTCGTTCTGCCATACCTCATCTACTCCAAATGCTTTTGCATATATAGAAAAGCGTGCCTCACCGGAACCGTTTCTTGCACCTACCATGGAAAATCCATAGTTACCGGAAATTTCCGTAAACTTCTTCGCTGCATCACGGAAATCATCCATTGTCTCAATTTTTTCAATTCCTGCCTGCTCCAGCCAGTCTGTCCGGTAAATCAGCGCTATCGGAATCTGGAACCACGGAACAAACATCAACGTATCATCCAACGTGCTGTAATTGATAACCTCTTCCGAAAGATCCGCACGGAATTCATCCGAAATATAATCATTTGCATCCGCCACGATTCCCATATCCAGAGCCGTAGACATAAATGCGCAATTCATAAAAAACGCATCCGGAAGATCATTTGACGCCGCCATGGTCGTCACCTGCGCATCCAGATCATTATTTGCCACCGAAATATACTCGATTTTTATATTCGGATGCTCTGCCATATACGCTTCCGCCATCGCGGACTCCAGCTCTGCCTCATCCTCCGTCTGCAGACAGGACATGATCGTCAGGGTAATTTCTTCTTCTGCATTCGCAGCGACTCCCGAAAACAGGGACGCCAGCATAGATACACTAAGTACAGCCGCTAATTTTCTCTTCATAATTTTTCTTCCTTTCTTTACTCGTTTTTAATAATATTGCTTATCTGCCGCACCCTGTAAATTCTTCTCATACACCCCCATTCCTGTATCCACGGCAGATGCTATATCCTTCTTTACTTCACAGCCCCGGCGGTCAGACCGCTGATAAAGCTTTTCTGCATAAATATGAAGGCTATAATAAGCGGTACTGACGCAACCAGGGAAGCTGCCATCATATCATTCCATGCAATCTTGTAATAACCGTTCATTTCCGCAATGGCTACTGCTGCTGTTTTCAGCTTGTCATTTACCAGAAGGATTGCTGCAAACATATACTCATTCCAGCATGTGATAAATGCATAAATCGCGGAGGATACCAGTCCCGGCCGCACCAGTGGCAGAGTAATTCTTAGAAACGTCTGTATGCTGGAGGCTCCGTCGATTGCGGCAGATTCATCAATTTCTACCGGAATCGTCCGGTAATACCCCACCATCATCCACGAACAGAAGGGGATCGTGAATGAGATATAAACCACGCAAAGTCCGACCAGAGAGTTATTCAGCCCGTAAATGCTGAGGATTTTGTAAAACGGCACCAACAGCATAATAGACGGGAACATCTGCGTCATCAAAATAAATGACAGAAATGCACTCTTCCCCTTAAAATTAAATCTGGTGGCTCCATATCCTGTGAGCGCTGAAGCAATCAGTGAAACCAGAACTGCGACCACCGTCACAAGCAGGCTGTTTCGGAAATACAGCGCAAAATCATAATCTCTCCAGATTCTCATGAATGACGTAAAGGTAACCTCCAAAGGCAGAATACTGCCATTCATCTGATAAATCTCCGTGTCACTTTTCACCGCAGTGATAAACATCCACAGAACGGGCAGAATTACCATACACGCCCCAAGAACCAATACGATATAGGAGAGCGCACCTTCTGCTTTATTATGCATTGATAAAGACCTGTTCTTTTTACGCATTCTGATCCATCGCCCTCCTCATAATTTTACTGATCAGCCAGCAGATAACGAATACCACGCCCGCACCTGCCGCGGCAACTCCGTAGTTGTGATAGGAAAATGCCTCTTTATATATGGAAATACTAACCGTCGCTGTCGTATTGTTCGGACCTCCGTCTGTCAGCAGCTTAATGATGGTATAATGTTTGAACCACCATACCGTATCCAGGATCACTGCGGTTGAGATAACCGGTTTGATCATCGGAACCGTAATGCGGAAAAATGTCTGTACGGGATTTGCTCCATCCAGCTTTGCCGCTTCATACACATCCTCCGGTACGCTCTGAAAACCCGCCATCATATTTACCATGATCAGCGCGTATCCCTTCCAGATACACACGGCAGCGAGAATGGTAAATGCAAAACCAGTACTCAGCCATGCCTGATTTTTCTCCAGAATTCCGAGGCGGATCAATATATTGTTAAACACACCGTAATTTGCATTAAAAATCCACTTAAACAGCAAAGCAACGACCACATCCGGCAAAAGCCATGGGATGATCAGGATCGTGCGGAATATATTGACGCCCGGACGTTTTTTATTCATAGCAAGCGCAAGGATCGTTCCCAGGATCAGATGTCCCAAAACAACCACTATCGTAAATTTGAAGGTCGTCAGGAGGCTCTTTACCATACTTCCGTCTTTGAAAAGCGACAGGTAATTTTCCAGCCCTACAAATTCCCACTTAGTCGTAAGATTTGTCTGCATGACGCTTAAATACAGCGCATAGCAGATCGGGTATACGACAAGTGCTGCCAGCAGAACAAATGTCGGAAATATAAAAAGATACGGTGTAATGTTGAATTTATTTTTGTTTCGTGTCACCAGCCGGATTCCTCCTTTTTCTACCACTCTCCGAAGGAATGGTCATCTGCAAATGATACGCGTGGTGTCTCCCAGCGCCCGTCATATGCATATTCCTTTAACGCAGTCTCATCTATCTCAATGCCCATGCCCGCGCCCTGCGGAATGTCAATATAACCATCCCTGATCTCAAACGGTTTCTTCAGATACGGACCGCCCAGATCCCATCCGTCCTCAAATGACGGATGCTCCTGCGCCGTAAAGTTTGGGATCACCGTATCCACCTGCAGGCAGGCTGCAAGCGCAAGCGGACCAAGCGGGTTATGCGGCGCCATAGAGCAATAGTAGGTCTCTCCCATCGCAGCAATTTTCATAACCTGCGATATGCCGCCTGCATGACACAGATCCGGCTGCAGCACAGTTGCCGCCTGCTTCTCCAGCACCTCGCGGAATTCATATGTAGTAAATTTCCGTTCTCCCGTAGCGATCGGTATGGTAGTCATCCTCGCCACCCTTGCCATCACATCCACATTTTCCGGAAGCACCGGTTCCTCCACAAACATCAGACCAAACGGCTCCAGCTCTCTGCAAAGCCACTGTGCCATTGCCGGTGAAACCCGTCCGTGAAAGTCGACAGCCAGGTCGATATCATCCCCGATCGCTGCCCGGATTTCTGCTATCCGCTCCACAAAGCGTGTCACCATCGCCGAAGTTTCAATATGCCGGTATGGGCAGATAAACGGTGTTTTCAGGGATTTAAAACCCTTTGCCACTTTCTTTTTCGCATGTTCGACCAACAGGTCACGACACTCCCGTTCTTCCATTTCGGCATAATCAACATTGCCAAAAATATGCGCATACATGCGGATGCGATCTCTGGATTTTCCTCCGAGCAGCTGCCACACCGGAACATTCAGCCATTTTCCTTTGATATCCCAGAGTGCCTGCTCGATTCCGCTGATAGCGCTGAATACGGCGGCGCCGCCCCTGTAAAAACCACCTGCATACATCAGCTTATACAGATATTCAATATTACGCGGGTCTTCTCCGATAATCATATCCTTCAGAGAATCCACGGCAGCCGCTGTAACCAGATTTCTTCCCTCCAGATCGCACTCGCCCCATCCGGTAATTCCTTCATCAGTAGTTACCTTCACAAAAATCCATCTTGGTTTTACATGAAATGTTTCTACGCCTTTGATCTTCATCCCTGTCCTCCTGTTATTTTTATCTCTGCACACGTCCGGAGGCATTGCCCTGCATGAGGCTGTTTACCTCCTCCAGCGTGCTCAGATTAAAATCATATTCCATCGTGTGCTTCAGGCAGGAAGCCGCCGCTGCAAAATTCACTGCCTTCTGCGGTTCATAGCCGCTGTTTAACGCATAGATCAGCGCTCCCGCAAAGGAATCTCCGCCGCCTACCCGGTCTACGATCTGTATCATATACTCGGGCGAAAAGAATGCCTCTCCTCCGGTATAAAGCAGCCCGCCCCAATGATTGATGCTGGCGGAAATACTTTTTCGCAGAGTGATAGCAACAGACTTTATGCCAAAGCGTTCTACAAGCTGCTGCGCCACGCTCACATATCCCTGCCTGTCAAGTTCTCCCTTGCTGATGTCTGAGTTCCCGGCACAGATACCAAACACATCTGCAGCGTCCGCCTCATTTGCAATGCAGACGTCGACATACTTCATCAGTCTGCCCATCACCTCACCGGCTTTTTCTTTACTCCACAGCTTTTTTCGGAAATTCAGATCGCAGCTCACTGTAATATGCTTCTCTTTGCACACGCGCAGCGCATCCTCACAGATTTCTGCACATCCCTCCGAAAGCGCCGGTGTAATGCCGGTAAAATGGAACCAGTTGGCGCCCTCCAGAATATGTTCCCAGTCGAAGTCCGGCCGTTCCGCCAGAGCGATCGCAGAGGCGCCTCTGTCATACAAAACCTTTGACGGACGCTGAGAGGCTCCCTTTTCCACAAAGTAAATCCCCATACGTTCTCCGCCGTATACGATCGCTTCTGTGTCGACGCCATACTTCTGCAGCTCCATCGCTGCCCGCCTGCCAAGCACATTGTCCGGCAGCTTTGTAACAAAAGCGGCCTTCATGCCAAAGTTTGCCACAGATACCGCCACATTTGCCTCGCCGCCCGCAAACGACATCTCCAGCTTCTGAGCCTGCAGCAGCCTGAGATATCCCTCCGGATTCAGCCGCATCATAATTTCACCGAATGTAATCACTTTTTTCATACTGTAAACTCTCCCCTGCAATTTTGAATTGTCCTTCTGGCTGCCTCGCGTATCTTATCAAATTCGCCCGCCGCGATCCATTCACGGTTGACAAGATTCCCGCCAATACCGACTCCTTCTGCTCCTGCGCGCAAAAATTCTGCCGCATTAAGCTCATTTACACCGCCAACGGCCAACAGTGGAATATGGTTCAGCGGTCCCTTTATCGCTTTCAGATATGCTGCCCCCAGACTTGCTGCCGGGAATATTTTTACGAAATCCGCTCCATATTCCGCCGCATCTGTGATCTCAGACGGTGACAATGCACCCGGTATCGAAACCATGCCCTGTCTTACGGTCTCCCCGATCACTCTCTGGTTTACATTCGGAGAAATAATAAATGCACCGCCGGCATTTTTCGTAAGCCTTACCTGTTCCTCCGTGAGCACAGTCCCCGATCCACAGATCATTTCACTGCCATACTCCCTGCATACCATGGATATATTTTCACAGGTACGCTTCCAGTCATCGGGAGTTTTCTGATCAAACGTAAATTCAATCAGTCCGATGCCGCCCTCCTGCAGTGCTTCTGTCAGCTTCCTGCAGTCATCGCCGTATACCCCCCGTACAATGGCAATAATTTTCTTTTCTTTTATTTGTCCGATAATTTTCTTACGCAATTTTTCTCCTCTTTCGCATTCATTCTCTCGTTTTGCTTGTTTCACTGTATAAAACTATATTTTATCTAATAAACTTCTTGCAACTACAATATTATATTTCCAAGTTTTTGTCAAGCGGTTTTTGTTTATTTTGCATATTTTAAATTCCTTTTTTCTTTTTTATTGTTCATTTTTGTGTTATAATTTTTTTGCATAATTTGTAATTTTATATTGCAAATAAACGAGTTTTTGCGTAATATTAAGAAAAAACAGGAAAGAGATTAAGAAATGGAACCAACAAATGTGCGGCTTGTGGACCGCGTACTTGACGTCATGGAAACATTATCCAGACACCCCGAGGGAACTTCTATTGCCGTGCTGACGGCCGAGACAGACATCCATAAATCTACGGTTTACCGTCTGCTTGCAACACTGATGAATCGAGGCTATGTTGTAAAAGATGAGGAGACCAGCCACTACCGTCTGACACTGCGCACCTATCGTATCGGCAGCCGTGCTGTTCCCGATTTTGATCTTTTGAGTCTCTCTGTGGATTATCTGCGTGAATTGTGCAGACTATGCAATGAAGCTGTCCACCTTGCCATTCCCGATGGCGCCTCTATTGTGTATTTGTTTAAAGAAGTGGCTGCTGACAATGTCATCCGGATCGCTTCCCAGACAGGCGCCCGGAACTATATGTATTATACCGGTCTTGGCAAAGCTCTGTTAGCAACAATGTCAGAGAAGGAAGTGCGGGAAATCTGGGAAAAATCTGATGTAAAAAAATACACGCCAACTACTATTATCACCTATCCGCAGCTCCTTGAAGAGCTGGAGACAACCCGCCGGAGAGGATATGCGATCGACAACGAAGAGCATGAAGCCGGTATTGCCTGTATTGCTGATGTTATACGCGATGTAGACAATAAAGCAGTGGCAGCTGTCAGTATTTCTACCCTTGCTGCCCGGATGGATGATAATTTTCTTGCATTGAATGTCCCGCGGCTGCATAAAACCGCTAATAAAATTTCTGCGATCCTTGGAAATGTACTGCCAAAAGGGGATTGACAAACAATCCCCTCAGCGATTATCATAAACATATATTTTATCTAATAATTTCTTCTGACGAACTATTCCGGCATCCTCCGGAAAGTTTTGTCTGCACAAAAACATTACGTCAGAGGAGATTACCTTATGTTATTCTTATCTATTGATTTTGGCACATCGGCTGTAAAATTATCCGTTCTTGATGAAAAAGGCGTCATCAAGTGTCAGTCAACGCAGACTTACCCTTATATTATGCTGCCCGGCGAAAAAGTGGAACTGTCTCCGGAGCGTCTTTTGTCTGCCCTCTGTACAGCCGCATCACAGCTTGACCCGTGCGCATTGTCCCGGATATCCTTTATCTGTTACGATACCTTTTCCCCCTCTCTGGTATTCATGGACAGAAACGGCGAGCTTGTTTACCCTAATATCATTACGCATCTTGACCGCAGAAGCCGCGCACAGTCAGAATATATCCAAAAAGCGATCGGCAAAGATACCTACCTGAAAATAGCCGGTATTTATCCTTTTACCGGCGGCTGCTCTGCTATGACCCTGCTCTGGTTTCAGGAGAATGAACCGGAGGTTCTGCGCAGAGTTTATAAAATCGGCCATCTCACTACATTTTTGCACAAAAAATTAACCGGGCTCTGGATGATCGATCTTGTAAACGCCTCCATGCTCGGATTATATGAAACTACCTCACAGACCGGATGGTCTGCGCAGCTTTTATCTGAATTTCACATGAATCCGGACTGGTTTCCGGACATCCATGTCCCAGGCACGCTATACGGAACCCTGCTTCCCGAAATGGCGCAAAAACTCGGCATTAAACCGGGTATTCCTGTGGCTGTCGGTACAAATGATGTTGCCTCCGCGCAGATGGGTGCCCATAACCTGCATTCCGGTCAGATGATGAACACTGCCGGAAGCAGCGAAATGATTAGTATTCTGACAGACCGTCCCATTCCGGACCCTCATTACTATCTGCGCAATGCCGCTATTCCGGGGCTCTGGCAGATTTACGCAACGACTGCCGGCGGATTTGCACTTGACTGGTACCGCAAACAATTTTGCCGCGAAATCCCCCGGGAAGAATTTTACACACACTATCTGGAGCAGACACTAAAGACCCAGGTGGACCGTTCCGGCGTCTCCTTTGCTCCGTATTTAACCGGCGACCGCCAGAGTCTCACGCCCAAAACCGCTTCCTGGCATGGGCTTACTCTGTCCACCACCCGGGAGGAGATGCTGTATGCCATGCTCAGAAGTATGCAGGGCGTTCTCTACGATACCGTAGAGCTGGCAAAAAATGTAATCCCCCTGGACAATGTTATAAAGATATCTGGCGGTATGGTAACGCCCTCCTATCTGAAGCTTAAAGAAGCATCCTTCCCCGGCTATCAGTTTCAGCGCGTCGACCATTGCCCGCTTCTGGGAAATGCAGCGCTGGTTGCATACCAAAATCAACTTTAACTGTATTGCCCGATGCACAAAAAGCAGGCGGGGCCGTCAATGCCCCGCCACTTCATCATGCCTGTTCTTCCTTCGCCCATCCATAGGCATATTTCACAGCTTTCTTCCAGCCCTTGATGCGCTTTTGGCGCTCCTCCCCGGATATTTCCGGCTCGAAGGTGCAGTCGATATTCCAGTTTTTCAGCACGTCTTCCTTAGATTTCCAATAGCCCACAGCAAGCCCCGCCAGGTAAGCCGCGCCCATTGCCGTCGTCTCAACACATTTCGGACGATTTACCGGCGCCCCCGTGATATCCGCCTGCGTCTGCATGAGGAAATTGTTGGAGCTCGCGCCGCCATCCACCTTGAGCGACGTCAGCTCAATGCCAGAATCCGCTTTCATTGCTTCCAGTACATCCTGCACCTGATACGCCAGAGAATCGAGTGTCGCACGGATGATGTGATATTTGTTGACGCCGCGCGTGATGCCGACGATCGTCCCCCTGGCATACTGATCCCAGTAGGGCGCGCCAAGTCCGGTAAACGCCGGAACCACATAGCAGCCGTTGGTGTCCTTCACCTTATTTGCCATATACTCCGAATCCTCGGCGGAATCAATCAGGCGCATCTCATCGCGCAGCCACTGGATCGCCGCGCCTGCCACGAAAATAGACCCTTCCAGCGCATAATTTACCTTGCCATCCAGTCCCCAGGCGATGGTCGTCACCAGACCGTTTTTGGAAAATACCGGCTTTTCCCCGGTGTTCATCAGCAGGAAACAGCCTGTCCCGTAGGTATTTTTCGCCTCTCCGGGCGTAAAACAGGTCTGCCCGAAGAGCGCTGCCTGCTGGTCGCCCGCCGCCCCGGCGATCGGGATCGGCCCGCCGAGAAATACCGGATCCGCCATGCCGTACACCGCGCTGGACGGCATCGGCTTCGGCAGCATACACTTCGGAATATCCAGCTCCCTCAAAATATCGTCATCCCACTGCAGCGTGTTAATATTGAACAGCATCGTGCGGGCAGCGTTTGAATAATCCGTCACATGCACCGCACCCTTCGTCAGCTTCCAGATCAGCCATGTCTCCACCGTGCCGAACAGCAGCTCGCCGTTCTCTGCACGCTCCCTGACACCTTCCACATTATCCAGGATCCATTTGATCTTCGTTGCGGAAAAATAGGCGTCAATAACCAGCCCTGTTTTCTGGCGAAAACTCTCCTCCAGGCCTTTTTCTTTCAGAGAATCGCAGTATTCCGATGTCCGACGGCACTGCCAGACGATTGCGTGATACACCGGAACTCCGGTATTTTTATCCCACACGATCGCCGTCTCGCGCTGATTCGTGATGCCGATTGCGGCGATGTCCTCCGCCTCCGCGCCGATCCTGCTCATCGCCTCCACTGCGACTCCGAGCTGGCTGGACCAGATTTCATCCGCATCGTGCTCCACCCATCCGGGCTTCGGAAAATACTGTGTAAACTCGCGCTGCGCAACGCTGCACATCTCACCCTTTTCATTAAATAGAATGCAGCGGTTGCTGGTAGTCCCCGCATCCAACGCCATAATATACTTACCCATAAGACTTGTCGTTCCTCTCGTTTTTTAATTATAGAATAACCCGGATTGCGCTTCATTGCAACCAGGGATTTTCCGGACCTGCAGGACCTGCCGCCGGCAGCTCCCTTCGGATGCATGGCAACAAAAAAAGACAGCCGCCCCTGCAAAGCAATCTATCTTCTCGCATCCCCGCATTATGCGGAAGCTACCAGCCCACTCTGCAGCAGTTCTGTCCCCGGTATCCGATTATCAAAGCCGACGCCGTTCACCCTGATATTCCCTATGCGCTGAACCGGCTGTCCGAAACCGCTTATGAAAAAGAGACTGACGTACTTCAGCATTCCTATACACAAATCATCCTTGCAAGAGCCATGCCGCATTTCAGTTTTACTGAAAAAAGCTCTGTCGGCAGCAACGATATGATCTATCGTACCGTCGCCTATATTGCAGGACATTTTACAGAGGAAATCACGCTTTCCGGAATGGCAAAAGCGCTTGGATACAGCCCTGCGCGCTTTCCGGCGTATTTTCCAAAACATTTCACACCAATTTCAACGGCTATCTCAACGATGTCCGCCTTGATTACGTATGCCATCTGCTCCGTCACACGGACCAGAGCATCACAGAAGCCTATGAAAACGCCGGTTTTTCCAGCCAGCGTACCTTTAACCGCGTTTTCCAGGAGCGCTTCCGCATGACGCCGCGGGAATACCGGCGGCTGAATCAGGCGGCGCCCTCCGGAGAGCATACAGTATCCCCACAAGGGCAATGGGCGGTGCGCCTTTTATTACATTCGGAGAATTTACAGGGTTGTGCGGACGGAAAAGAAAGTCTATAATATCAGAATAAGGATATTATGCAGCAGAAGGAGGTGTCCGTGTGGCAAAAACAATAGGAATCGGAATCCAGGATTTTGAAAAAATAATTACCCGGAATGTATTTTATATAGACAAAACGCTGTTTATCAAAAAATGGTGGGAATCTATGGACGATGTGACATTAATCACCCGCCCGCGCCGTTTTGGAAAAACACTTACCATGAGCATGGTGGAGCATTTCTTCTCCGTCGAATATGCCGGCAGCAAATTATTCGAAAACACAAATATCTGGAAAGATTGCGCCTGCCGGACACTGCAGGGTACGTATCCGGTGATATCTTTAAGCTTCGCCGATATTAAAGAGGTGTCCTATGAACAGGCGCGGAAAAAAATCTGCGAATCCATAATAGATATCTATAACAAGTATGCTTTTCTTGCCGGAGACGATACCTTAGGGGAAAAGGAAAAAACATACTACAACGCGCTCTCCTCAGACAGCGATGATGCCGCAATTACGATTTCTCTGCGCAGAATGTCCGAATATCTGTATCGCAGATATCGAAAAAAAGCCATCATTCTTCTGGACGAATATGACACTCCCATGCAGGAAGCTTATGTAAATGGATATTGTGAAAAACTGGCGGCTTTTACCCGCAGTTTATTTAATGCCACATTTAAGGGAAACCCTTATCTGGAGCGCGCAATTATGACCGGAATCACGCGGGTCAGCCGGGAGTCTATCTTCTCTGACCTGAACAATCTGGAAATTATAACAACCACTTCCGATAAGTATGAAGACTGCTTTGGTTTTACGGAGGAAGAGGTTTTTTCCGCATTGGACGAATATTGTCTCTCTGACAAAAAAGAAGAAGTGAAAGACTGGTACGACGGTTTTATATTTGGGCATAAAGCAGACATTTACAATCCGTGGTCCATTATCAATTTTCTGGACAAACAGCAGTTTTCTCCCTATTGGGCGAATACCAGCAGCAACAGTCTGGCAGGAAAGCTGATACGCGAAGGTACCAAACAGGTAAAGGACTCTTTTCAGCAGCTACTGGATGGCGGTTCCATCTGGACAGAAATTGATGAACAGATTGTATATAATCAGCTTAATCTGGATGAAAGCGCAATCTGGAGCCTGCTTCTGGCAAGCGGCTATCTCCGGGTAAAAAACCGCAGAACAGAAAAAACGGCATACTCCGGCTGGAGGCAAGTCTACGAGCTGGAAATTACCAATTATGAAACGAAAATCATGTTCCGGAATATGGTAAAAGGATGGTTTGCCTCCTCCGCATCAAATTATAATGATTTTATCAAAGGGCTTCTGGCAGATGATCTGAAGGCGATGAATGCCTACATGAACCGCATCACAAAAACAACCTTCAGCTATTTTGACAGCGGAAACCGCCCCTCGGAGGAAAGTGAACCGGAACGCTTCTATCACGGCTTTGTACTCGGACTGATGGTGACGCTGGAAGACCGTTACATCATTACCTCCAACCGTGAAAGCGGCTTCGGCAGATATGATGTTCTCATGGAACCGCGGAATGCGCAGGACGCCGGCATTATCATGGAATTCAAGGTGCAGGACCCGGAGGATGAAAAAACGTTAGCCGACACCGTAAAAGCTGCTCTGCAGCAGATTGAGGATAAAGAATATACCTCTGTGCTGGAAGCCAGAGGGATACCGCAGAGCCGGATCCGGAAATATGGCTTTGCCTTCAGGGGAAAAACCGTGCTGATTGGAAGCCCGCTTTATTCCCTGTAAAGCAAATATTCGCATTCCACCGCTTAATGCCCTGCGCACCTTAAGCGTGGGAATGCTTATCCGCGTTCAATAAATAGCACGCCCAGCGTTCCCGGTCCGCAGTGGCTGGAAATGACGCTGCCGGCTCTTGTCACAAGTATTTCTTCAAATATTCCCATTTCTTTCAGATGCCGGCAGACCAGCTCCACAATTTCCGCGCTGCATCCGGAGTGGGTAACAAACACCCGGTTTCTTCTGGCATTTAAAAGCTGCGGCTTCAGATCGTCCGTATAGCTCAGCAGAACCTTCTCCATTTTTCCGCGATATTTCCGGTCCGCCTGCATCTCCCCATTGGAAACGACAATCCGGGGATGCAGCTTCAGAGCGCCCCCTGCCAGCGCTGTAACGCTGCCGCACCTGCCGCCTCTCTGCAGATAGATTAACGTATCGACAACGAAGCTTGCCCTCACACACGGTCTCAGCTTCTGAATCTGCGCGACAATTTCTACCGCCGCTCTGCCCTCCAACGCCATAGTTGCCGCTTCCAGTACAAGCAGTCCCACTCCGGTGGACAGATTTTCTGAATCCACCACAAAAACACGCTCCTCCATATCCAGTTCCTTGGCGGCAAGCCGCATCACATTGGCGGTGGTGGACATCTTTTCCGAAATGGAAAAGCAGACTATCTCACTGCCATCCGAGCCGCACTTCTGCAGAAGCTGCATGGTTTCCGTTATGGAAGGCGCCGACGTGCCCGGCACGGAGCGGTTCTCATCCGCCCACCGATAAATTTCATCCGGGCTGATATTAATGCCGTCCAGACATTCCCGCTCTCCCAGAATCACATGCAGCGGCAAAATCTGTATCTTATATTTTTCAATCAGTTCTTTTGATAAATCGCAGGTACTGTCCGATATAATCTTTACACTCATTATTTTCTCCTTAACGTTTTCCTTTCCCGGATGTCTCCGTTTCTATCCTTTATTGTTAATTTCAGGCTTTCGAAATATTTTATTACTGTTCACTCCGTTCGCAGTAACCTTCGCAAATCCATTTAAAATTCGCTTCG
>OLRY01000722.1_pt1 | contig 39760 bp, 35 predicted proteins | sample 1672541 | NCBI WGS metagenome assembly OLRY01 (sample SAMEA3136697, study PRJEB25190) | human gut metagenome | biome: human gut; feature: human-associated habitat; material: faeces | place: Austria | collected 2013 | reverse complement strand
GAGACTGGATACATTTCTCCATATAAGCTTCGGAATTGTAGCATGGAATTGCTATACTAAGTAATTTCATTGAATTTCCTCCTTCATGTACTTCGCATATGCGCCAAACGCGGAAGGGATGGCGTAGTTTCTCTCTGATTCTTTTTTATCTGCAAAAAGAATGCCTGGGGCGTGTGTCTGTTCTAAGGATGACACACGGATCAGGTATGCCTTCATTCGCCACTCAATGTGGGAAAAAATGTGCTTGGCATCTGGCAATTCTTCTATATATAAGGGCTCTGTGCCAAGGTCTTTTACATAGTCCAGGGCTTCCTCACGGCTTAAGTAGCCTTCTGTGTTGGGAAGCTCGTATAATCCGGCAAGAAGGCCTTTGGAAGGGCGTTTGCGGATTGCGGTACAGTTTCCATCCTGGATCACAAGGACTGTGCGCTCTTCTATGACTCGGGGCTTCTTCGGGGCCTTTACCGGATATTTTTCCATGGTTCCGTGAAGTCCTGCAAGGCAGTAATCCCGCACTGGACAAATCAGACATTTGGGCTGTCCGTTGGGGACGCACACCACTGCCCCAAGTTCCATCATAGCCTGATTGAAATCTCCTGGACGATCCACAGGAATAATTTCCTGGAGCGCTTTTTCTGTTTTCTTACGAAAGGCTGGCTTCGTAATGTCCTCGGAATCCTCTGTCATTCTGGTTACCACGCGGAAAACATTTCCATCTACAGCCGGCACGGGAATGCCGTAGGCAATGGAGGCAATGGCCCCCGCTGTATAACTCCCTATCCCCTTTAACGAGATAAGAAGGGAAAAGTCTTCAGGAAGTTTGCCATTATATTTTTCTACCATCTCCTGGGCTGCCAGCTGCATGTTGCGGACGCGGCTGTAATAGCCAAGGCCTTCCCACAGCTTGAGAAGCTTCTCCTGGGGACAGGCTGCCAGGGCTGGTATGTCAGGAAGCTCCCGGATAAATCGTTCAAAATAGGGCTTTACAGCTTCCACACGGGTTTGCTGGAGCATGATCTCGGACACCCAGGTGTAATAAGCGTTATGCTGATCACGCCAGGGCAGAATCCGCTTGTTCTCATCGTACCACCCAAGAAGAGGCTGTATAAACTCATCTGTCATTTTATTTCCTCCAAATTACTGCCATAGAATGGCACTAATCTCTTTCCAAACGGACAGGCACAGGGTCCTGGATCTCCATGCGGTCCGGTTCTACCAGACAGTCGTAAGCAAGAATGTGCACGCCTGCTTTCTGCGCCTTTTGTAAGGTTTCCCCGAATTCACGGTGGGTATCCCAGTTAGGCTCGAACCTTGTGACTCCTTTCATCTGGATTACCAGAAGAAGATATGCCTCGTAGCCGTCTTCCATGCAGCGAATCAGCTCTTCTACATGCTTCACGCCTCTTGCGGTAGGCGCATCTGGGAAACGCGCTACGTTATCAGCTTCCAGAGTTACTCCCTTCACTTCGATGAAAGCCTTTCTTCTGTCCGAGCAGGCGTAAAGGTCAAACCTGGAATTGCCGTAGGTTTTCTCAGGCGTCACCTGAACCTCTTCCGGGAAAAGATAACCTGCCTTTACCCATTCCAGCGCTGCTTTATTGGGAATCTGGGAATCCATGTTGATCAGGCGTCCGCTTTTATTGACGCAGACCAGATCGTAAGCTGTCTTTCTCGCCGGGTTGCCGCTCTTTTCCAAAAAGACCTGCGCCCCTGGGACCAGAAGCTCCTTACATCTGCCTGTGTTCTTTACATGAACCGTCTCGATCTGCCCGCCAATCTCCACATGGGCAATAAACCGATTGGGACGGTCAAGAAAACGGCCTTCTGTAATATTTTCGTATTTCATGATTCACCTCGCGTTACTGTCTGACATGTAATCTGATCCTGCCAAAAAACTGACCAACAGGTCAAAAACAGTAACTGACTTTCTTATCATAACATAAAATCCGCAAAAAGCCAGCTAAAAATTATCTAAATAAAAACATTGCATTTTTTAAACTTCCTATATAAAATGAAATCAGTGTAAAAACACCAGAAAGGACTAAAGACCTCTAATGGACAGTATTATTTTTGACGTTGACGGTACTATATGGAATTCCACAGATGTTGTGGCGCAGGCCTGGAATGAAGTTTTGGAGAAAGAAAAGATTGACATCCGGGTGACGGCAGATCAGCTGAAGGGGCTTTTCGGAAGACTGCTTCCGGATATTGCGAAAGCGATTCTTCCCGATCAGACAGAGGCTGAGCAGCTTCGGATCATTGACCTTTGCTGCCATGCAGAGCATGAACTTTTGAGAGAAAAAGGGGCGCCGGTTTATGAAGGGCTTGAAGATACCCTGAGGGAACTGAGCAAGCGCTATCCACTTTTTGTGGTCAGCAACTGCCAGGCTGGATATATTGAGCTTGTATTTGAAAAAACAGGGCTTGGAAAGTATTTCACAGGACATCTCTGCCCGGGGGATACAGGCGAGGCTAAGGCTGCCAATATCCAGACAATTGCGAAAAAATATGAGCTGAAGGCACCTGTCTATGTGGGTGATACCTTCGGGGATTACCAGGCCTGTCAGGAGGCGGAAGTGCCATTTGTATTTGCCTCTTATGGCTTTGGGCAGGTGGATACACCGGATTATGTGATTGAGAAGCCGATGGATCTGCTGACATTATTCTGATTTTTCCAGAATAATGTCAGCTTGCAATTTTTTTGCCAAAGGATACTTCTAACAAAGTTTCCATTTTCATCACTACTTTTTGAAAAAAGTATTTCTGGCTGAAGTACTCTTTCGTTGCTTTCCACTATCTATCATGACTATGGACAACTGTACTTTCTACAAAAGAACAAGCGCCTGCATCCAACTTTTCCCGAGATGCAGGCGCTTTTACGTTTTATTTCTTACATTTCTTACGAATCAGAACTACCATAGCGATGAAGATGACAATTACCAGTACCAGGTAAATAATATCATACACATAGCTCTTGATCAGCATATCCAGTCCGGTGAGAACTCCGAAAATGAGTAATGTCACACCGGAAATCAGCTGAATCTTTTTCTCGTCGTAAAGTCTCTTACGCTCGGCGGCATTTCCGCCTTTCATCAGAATATCTCCATGACCGGTAAGAAGCATTACTCCCATTACAAGAGCTGCTACAGTCAGGATCAAATCAAAGGAATCCATATTCATAGTAACTTATTCTCCACTTCTTTTGTTATCAATTAGTAAAAGCAAACAATCGGCACATTGGTATCAATAATGCTGTATAAGGTTGCTGCTGCATCCAGCGGCATGTTGATACATCCGTGGGAGCCTGCATAGGTGTAGCGGTCTCCTCCGAAGTAAGCCTGCCAGGTAGCATCGTGGAAGCCGATTCCTCCATTGAACGGCATCCAGTAGGTAACCGAAGTCTCATATTCATAAGTGCCGTCCGGCTTCTTCGCACCGCGGAGCACATCCGGGCTCTTCTTGTAATACAGGGTGAAAATTCCCGGAGGGGTTGCTCTGTCATCGTAACGGATATCACCGGAAACAATGTCAGAATCAAAAATGATGCTGCCACCCTGGTAATAATACATGTGCTGGCTGCTCAGATCCACCTCAATATAAGTGCTTCCAATATCATTGTAGCCGTAGGCATTGGCTCTCATGGAATAAACAGGCTCACGGGTAGTCTGTGTTCCAGTACGGATTTCTTCCGTCAGCTGTGCAGCCTCTGCGTCCTGGTCAATCTTCCAGCCGTATGCAGAACCATATACAGAAACGGTTCTGCCGCTTGTGGTATTGAAAGAACGGGTAGTTCCTACCGTATTGTGCTCGCTTGCCAGCTGTGCCACGAAGTCCTTCACATGCTGGGTAAAGGATGCGTCATCCTGTACCAGCTGTCCCTTCTCGTCAAACTGCAGCCAGTTCTTCAGTGTGCTTCCGTCAAGGGTCACCGTCTGATCACCAAAAGTGTAGGTGATGCTCGCCTTGGTGTAGTTGTTATAAGCATCTCTTGTTGCCTGAAGCGTGGAATCCTCACTGGTCACGGCTGCCACTGCATACACATCCGGCGTGCTGCCAAGATCAATGCTGGTCTGGCTGCCGGAAATGGCTGCATCTAATGCCTTATAGGCTTCCTTCACCTTCAGCTTGCTTCCCTCAGTCTCCGGAACAATGGTAAATTCATCCCCATTCATTGCCACATAGGCATTCTCCGGCTCCACCTGATTCTCCGGCTGGGCACAGTTCAGGGCTTTCACCTCATTCTGGAGAAGAGTCTTATCAAAGGTTACATTCTCCTGTGTGTTGTAGCTTCTTGTCTCCATAAAGCCGCGCACCCACTCATAAGGCTTCTGCTGCTTCAGAAGGTTCAGTACCTCACCGTCAGACATGTACTGGTAGCCAATTTGGCTTCCGCTGATAGTCTGAGGATCCTGATTTCTGGAAGTTACCTCAATGGAATAAGCCTCCACTGTGCTGGCAATTGCCTGCTCCACCTCATAGGCAGTCTTGTTGGAACAGTCGATCCCATTGATATAGGTTCCTTCGAAAAAGCGGTCCGCATAATAATAGGTCACTGCACCATATGCACAGCCTGCTGTCACTGCGAGAATGGCCGCAATAATTCCGGTCACCTTCAGGCCTTTATGCTTCTTTTTCTGGATGGGAACGATTTTCTCGTCCAGCTCTTCTTCAGAAATAGGAACATAGGCAATCTTGGTAGGTCTAGCGGAACGAGATGCGGGGCGGGCGCTCTGTTTCTGAGTACTTTCTTTCTTCTCCCTGCGGCTTCTCTTCCGACCGGACCTTGTGGAAAATTCTTCTACCTGAAGCTCACGCTCCTGTGGGACATCTGATTCATCATCATAGGAATCATCTTCCTCATCAAACTCTTCAGACTCCTCCTCGTCATCGTCCGCTTCAGACTCCTCCTCAAATTCATCTGAATACTCCGAATCGTATTCCTCTTCCTCCGGATATTCTTCCTCGTAATCCTCTTCTGCGGAGTCCTCCTGATCATCGGCCTCATCTGTGTCATCCCAGGAATCGAAATCCCCATCCTCAGATGACTGCGTATCCTCTTCATCAAAAAAATCTGCCCCATGGAACTCATCATCCAGATCCACTTCCAGGTCTGCCATGGCGGCATCTATTTTATCTTCGAAACCTCCCGGGCCTCTCTGAGTACGCTTTTCGTCCTTACTCATGTATAAATTTCTCCTCTAAAAAAACACCGTTGTAACAAAGTCCCGCCGCTTCACAGCGAAACCTTATTCTATTATAACATATATTTTCCAAATTGCATCTTAAAATGTATATTTCCTCTGTCTTTTACACAAACTTTTGCAACGTAAAAGAAATATTCTTCCCCAAAGACAGAAAAAATGTGCCAGATGGAAAAATGTTACAAAATTCCATCTGACACATCTATCTTATTATATTCTGTATGTATGCCTGTAATCCTTATTTTTCCTGTGTTTCCAGATTTACAGGCACGATTCGCGCTCTGTACCCGGCAGCACACTGTAATGAAACGTCTAACCTTACAGGCACAGTTTTTTCTTCATATCCTTCATCACATAGAAGTAAAGAACAATCAGAAGCACGGTGGCAACCACCCATGCAAACGGACTTGCCATGCACGCCATGGTGTAGCTCTTTTTATTCGCTGCAATAACAGCCATCACGCCTCTTCCTACAAGCTCAGCCACACCGGAAAGCATAGGCAGAAGGCCGTAGCCCATTCCCTGGAAGCCGTTGCGGTAGCAGTTTACCACATACAGCGGAACCAGGAACATTCCCACGCACCGGAGGTAGGTATCCACCATAGGAATGACCACATCTGCATTATCTGAAATAAACAGATAAGAGAAGTATTTGCCTGCGAAGAAAAGAATGAAGCCTGCAATTACCGCATACGCGCATCCGATTACGTCCGTCGCCCTAAAGCCCTGACGTACACGGTCCAGCTTTCCGGCTCCAATATTCTGTGCATTGTATGTAGAGATTGTAGTTCCAATGGCAACAAATGCCTGTGTGAAAATACACTCGATCTTGTTTCCGGCGGTAAAGGCTGCGACTGCATAAGATCCCAGAATATTCAGGGAGCTCTGTACCATCATGGTTCCAATGGCTGTAATGGAATACTGAAGGCCCATTGGGATTCCCACGCTGATCTGCTTCGCGGCAATGTCTTTGTTAAAATGCCAGTCTTCTCTTTTCATGCGAAGCTCCGGAACAGCTTTCCAGATGTAGACCAGGCAGAGAAGTCCGGACACTCCCTGGGAAATAACCGTTGCCCATGCAGCTCCCGGCGCACCCCAGTGGAAAAAGATAATGAACACAAGGTCCAATACAATATTAAGGCCTGCTGCCAAAATCAGGAAATACAGCGGTGTCTTGCTGTTGCCAAGAGCCCTGAGGACACTGGACACCAGGTTGTAGAGCACCTGGGTAAAAATTCCGGCACAGATGATCATAATGTAGCCATATGCCCCGTCAAAAATATCCTCCGGTGTATGCATGAAAACCAGCAGTCTGTGCATTCCCAGCATGCTGACCGCCGTCATGATCACCGCGATCACGGCGGAAAGAATGGCTGCATTGCCAACTGTCTTCCGCATCTCATCCATTCTTCCTGCCCCAAATTTCTGGGAGGTAAGTACGGTAAATCCTGTGGTCAGTCCCATCAGAAAACCAATGATCAGAAAGGTGATGGTACCTGTGGCTCCTACCGCCGCCAATCCCTTGGTACCTACAAACTTTCCTACTATAACCGCATCCGCCATACTGTAAAGCTGCTGAAATACATTACCGATAAAAACAGGAATGGTGAAATTCAGCAGCATTTTCATGGGCTTTCCCACAGTCATATCTGTCTGCATTTTAAGTTTTCCTCCATAAGAAAAAATATCGTTTGAGAGCGATTATAGGCGAAATACCACTTACTTTCAAGCCCCTATTTTAAGAAATTTAAAAATTTTTCCAGGATGCTTTTTGAGGACAAAAAGGTGCAGCCCCTATAGGAAGCTGCACCCTGTTTTCACACAATATTCCATAACTGTCCAGCATCTGGACAGCTGCTGCAATTTTATTTATTTCTCAACAAGAAGAGACTTGCCTGTCATCTCTGTCGGCTGCTCCATGCCCATAAGCTGGATCAGGGTCGGGATGATGTCTGCAAGGCATCCGTTCTCACGAAGTGTGTATTTCGGATCTGCGTTTACAAGAATGAATGGAACCGGGTTGGTGGTATGAGCAGTGTATGGCTCGCCTGTCTCATAGTCAACCAGCTGCTCTGCATTACCGTGGTCAGCACAGATGAACATCTGTCCGTCAACCTCTTTGAGAGCCTCAACAGCCTTGCCTACGCACTCATCAACAGCCTCAACAGCCTTGATTGCTGCTGCCTCAACACCAGTATGTCCAACCATATCCGGGTTCGCGAAGTTGATGATGATCACGTCGTATTTCTCAGATTTAATTGCTGCTACAAGCTTCTCACAAACCTCTGGAGCGCTCATCTCAGGCTGAAGGTCATAGGTCGGAACCTTCGGGGACTTCACAAGGATTCTGTCCTCTCCCTTGTTCGGCTCCTCAACGCCGCCGTTGAAGAAGAAGGTTACGTGCGCATATTTCTCAGTCTCAGCGATACGTGCCTGAGTCATGTTGTGAGCTGCAAGGTACTCGCCGAATGTGTTGTGAAGCTGAACCTTGTGGAATGCTACCAGCTTATTGCCGATGGTATCGTCATAATCTGTGAAGCATACATATGTGAGGTCCAGTCTCTTCTCTCTTGCAAAGCCTGTGAAAGCATCATCGCAGAAAGCTCTGGTGATCTCACGTGCACGGTCAGGACGGAAGTTGAAGAATACAACAGAGTCCTTATCAGAAACAACAGCTACCGGCTTGCCGTCCTTCTCGATTACAGTCGGAAGAACGAACTCGTCTGTCTTGCCGTCATCATAGGAAGCCTGTACAGCCTCAGCTGCATCTGTTCCCTTAACGCCCTCGCCCTTGGTAAGTGCGTTGTAAGCAAGCTCAACACGATCCCAGCGGTTGTCACGGTCCATTGCATAGTAACGTCCGGAAACAACACCAATCTCACCTACGCCAAGCTCATCCATCTTTGCCTGAAGCTGCTGGATATATCCTTTTCCGGATGCCGGAGGTGTGTCACGGCCGTCAAGGAAGCAGTGTACGTAAACTTTCTTAAGTCCTTCATTCTTCGCCATCTGAAGAAGTCCGAAAAGATGGGTGATGTGGCTGTGAACACCTCCATCAGAAAGAAGTCCCATAAAATGAATTGCAGAATCATTTTCTTTGGCATTCTTCATTGCTGTAAGAAGTGCCTCATTCTTAAAGAAATCACCGTCCTGGATCTCTTTGGTGATTCTGGTAAGCTCCTGGTATACGATACGGCCTGCGCCCATGTTCATATGTCCTACCTCAGAGTTACCCATCTGGCCCTCTGGAAGACCTACAGCCAGTCCGCTTGCGTTACCTTTTACAAAAGGATACTCAGCCATCAGCTTGTCCATGACAGGGGTATTTGCTTCATAAACAGCGTTAGCGTCATGTCTGTCATTCAGGCCGTATCCATCAAGAATCATTAAAACCGTTGGTTTCTTGCTCATAATGTTCTCCTTTATGCGATTAAAAATTTCCCGGCTGCTGATCCCCTGGGAAACAGCAGCTTTTCTTTTGTTTGTTACTCCTTATATATAGTATCAAAAATCTGGAATTTTTCAATCACAATTTTTCAAAATTTTATTTTCCGTAAACGCGGATTGTCTTGGAAATACGCTTTACAGAGGATTTATTGGAAAGTTCCTGGACTGCGGTCTTGAAATCGCCTTCCCGTACCTTGGCTGTGATCACAACAACCTCTGCAAGATGGTCGTCCTGGCTCTGGCTGTCGCGCTGGATGATCTGGGCAATGCTTACGTGATATTTGGCAAAAACCTCTGTCATCTCAGCAAGCACACCGCAGCGATCCTCCACATGGAGGCGAAGGAAATAACGGTTGTAAGTATCTTCCATTCTTTTTACAGGAAGCTGTTTATAGCAGGTACATCCAATGCGTCCGCAGCAATTTGCCACTATATTTCTTACAATGTCGAAAATATCGCCCACTACAGCACTGGCTGTGGGAAGCTCACCAGCACCTCTGCCGAAGAACATAGCGTCCTCTACCGCGTCACCGTGAACAAAAACTGCATTATAGGAATCATTTACCGTTGCAAGCGGATGGTCGTTTGGAATCAGCATCGGGCAAACGTAAGCCTCTACCCCGGTGTCTGTGTTGCGTGCAACGCCAAGAAGCTTGATAGCACAGCCCATTTCTTTGGCATAGCGAATATCCTTGGCGGAAATCTTGGTGATTCCTTCAATATAAACGTCATCAAATACCACTCTGGAATTAAAAGCTACGCTGGCAAGAATGGCCACCTTACGACCTGCATCCAATCCGTCAATATCTGCTGTCGGATCTGCCTCTGCATATCCAAGCTTGGCGGCAAGTGCCAGGGCATCCTTAAATTCCATGTTGTCCTGGGACATTTTGGTGAGAATGAAGTTGGTGGTTCCGTTTACAATTCCCATAACCTCACTCATATGATTGCCTGCAAGACACTGCTTCAGAGGACGGATAATGGGGATTCCGCCTGCCACAGCTGCCTCAAAAAGCAGATCCACATGGGAAGCTTTAGCTGCGTCCAGAAGCTCTTTTCCATGGACTGCGATCAGATCCTTATTGGCCGTTACCACATGCTTGCCTGCATGAAGAGCGTCCAGGATATAAGTACGTGCGGGCTCAATTCCGCCGATCAACTCAATCACAATGTCAATAGAAGGATCCTGCTTGATCTCTTCCCAGCTGTTTGTAAGCATTGCAGGATCGTCTACCTTCGCAGCTGCCTTTTCCAGATTTCGAACCAGGATCTTACGGATCTTGACCTTGCAGCCGATCTTGGTTGTCATCTCCTCTTCCTGGCCTTTCAGAACCTTGTAAACTCCGGTTCCAACTGTTCCAAGCCCCAAAAGGGCCGCTTTTATCACTTTTTCTTCCATGGGGAACTCCCTTCTTTATATAGGATTCTGTAATCATTAAACGTCAGCGTGAAAAAGACAGTTGTCTTTCGTACATTAACATTTCACTGTGTGATTCCTATACTATGGCAGAATGTGGAATTTGTCAAGATGGGGATTCGGAGAAAAAACAGAAGTAACGATGTGTTTTCCGGTTATTGCTTCTCTTCCAGCTCCTCCAGCTGCTTCTTCAGCTTCCTGATATAGTGAAATCCGGCACATAGGGTTACGGAAATGGCTATGGACAAAATGGCTGCCAGGATCACATACGCAGTTGTTCCAGCTCCGGCTACCATACAGTAAAACAGGCATCCTGCCAGAAGTCCTGCAAACACCACTTCAATTCCCGTCTCCAATACTTTCTTCAATGCTTCTCCCTCCCTTTTAGGGTCTTTATAACGACCCTATGATATTTTTAATTTTACCCCGATAATAGACATATATCAAGTACAAATTGTTCATAAATAGGAGTAGATCCTGGCTGCAGATTCGGGCTTGTTCGCTGCCTGACTGCTGCTTTGAACAATCGCAGTTATGGGGTTTGATCATGATAAAATATGACAGGTTGTGGAAAACCATGGAAGAACGTCATATTTCCCAGTATGACCTTTATACGTATTACGAGGTGAGCAAAAGTCTGCTGCATAAGTTCCGCAAGAATGAGAACATTGAGATTTTTACCCTTGACCGTATCTGCACCATTCTGGAATGCAACATTGAGGATATTGTGGAGCATGTGCCGGATGAGCAGTACACGCAATATGTAAAAATGCAGAGGAAAGCGGCGGCTGCCGATCACAGCCGGGCTTCTAGGAAAAAAGAGTACGGGGAGACGCCTTCCGAAAAATAAAATATTCGAGAACATAACGCCGATCATCCAAAAATGTGTATGATTTTTATATACACAGATATTTGTTATTGTATTCTTTTGTAGAACAGTTTGTACTTTTCCTTTTACGTTGTTATATAAAAACACCGCCAGAAATTTCCCGGTTCTATCCGGTCATTTCTCTGACGGTGTTTTGTATTTCGTATGCTTATTCTACTTCTTCCGGTTCCATGCTGAGCTTGTGCTCAACTTCCGGTCCAATGTCGTATTTCTGTCTGTATTCCTTGAAATAGCTGTAGTATTCAAGGCTGTCAGTGGGATAAATCTTGGAGTTATGGATGTGAATATCTGTCGTTTCATCATCACTCTTCATAAGCGCGGTCATGGCACTTGCACAATGGGACGCAATACGGCCGAAGCTGTTCAGGATATCACTGAATACAGTTCCCTCTTCCAGACCGCATTTGCCCTGGCTGAGACGCTCTGCATGGCGCATTTTCAGCTCATCGCAAAGTCTGGTGATTACCACGCCAAGAGGCGCAACGCGCTGTGCGGCTTCCTTGTCATCATTCATGAAAGCAGTGCAGGTGATATTGATTTCCTCACGGACTGCGTCCATAACTACATTCAGCTCATCCCATGCGGTCTGAGAGAAGGTAGTGTGGTTATCATGCATTTCATTAGACATATGCGCGATATAGGAAGCATGGTCTCCGATTCGCTCAAAGTCATTGATGGTATGCAGATAAAGGGAGGTCTGACGAGTCTGGGCTGTGTTCATCTCACGCTTGGTAAGCTGAATCAGGTATTCCCCAAGACGGCTCTCATATTTGTCGATCAGGTCTTCTTTCCGCTGTACCTTATCGTATTTATCCTGCTGGTAATCGTTCAGAAGGTTCATGGCTCTGTTCACATTCTTCCGAAGCTTCTTCGCCATGCCGTTCATTGCACGATGGCACTGGCCAATAGCAAGTGCAGGATAGTTAAGCAGACGCTCTTCCAGAAGATCGAAGTCTGCCTCGTCTTCCAGCTCCTCTGCACTGTCCTTTACCAGGTAGCATACAAGCTGCTCGATCTTCGGTATGAATGGGAACAGTACAACGACAGTTGCCACACGGAATACCGTATTCAGAAGGGCAATGAATACAGGCGACATGATCATATCCATAAATCCAAAGTGAACGATGGCATTCGCTGTGTAGAAAATAATGGACCACAGGATCAGGCCAAACAGGTCGTTCAGCAGATATACAAGGGCAGTTCTTTTACCATTCTTGTTGGCTCCAACTGCGGAGATCAGTACTGGACAGGCAGCTCCAACGCCGATACCAAGAACGATTGGAAATGCACTTGCAAAGGTAAGGATTCCGGTTACGGAAAGTGCCTGGAGCACACCGACGGTAGCGGATGCACTCTGGAGCACTGCGGTAAACGCAATACCTACCAGGATACCTGCAATGGGGTTGGAAAACATTGTCAGCATGTTGATGAAGACAGGGCTTTCACGAAGCGGGGAAACGGCACCGCTCATCATCTGCATTCCGTTCATCAAAATGGCAAAGCCCAGCATAATATTTCCGATATTTCTGTGTACGGATCTCTTACAGAATGTACGAAGAATAATACCGATCACAGCTACGACTGCTGAGATAGTAGCTGTGGAAAGGATGCTTGCAATTCCACCGGAGCCCTGGATGTAGGACAGACACAAAATCCATCCTGTGATACTGGTTCCGATATTTGCGCCCATGATAATACCAATTGCCTGTTTCAGCTTCATCATACCGGAGTTTACAAAACCGATAACCATAACCGTTGTGGCAGATGAAGACTGGATCACACTTGTAACACCGGTTCCAAGTGCAACACCCTTCAGCGGGGTATTTGTCATCTTGTAAAGGAAAGCTTCCAGCTTATTGCCGGCAACGGATTTCAGTCCGTCTCCCATCAATGACATTCCAAATAAGAAAAATGATACACCGCACAGCAAAGATAAAACCATTGAAAAAATTGCCATGTTTTACTCCTCTGTTGTCGCTTCCCTCTCTGCTCCTTCGCATGAGTGCGACCTTTCTTCTCAAGTATTTTGTTTTCTATTAACGTGGATTTTTCTCAATTTTTACATATCCTTAACTATTATGCCATAATCATAAGCTGATTACAATATTGGATTGATCTTAAAGCGTAATTTTTTATGCCTGGAAAAAATGTATTTTGGGTAAAATTAGCTAAAAGTTCCTTACTGTATCAAAACAAAAACGCCATAAAACGCTCCCGGCAGAACCGGAATAGCGAATTATGGCGTCTTCAACGCTTGGACACTTGTAAGATATAGATATCTTACTATTATTTAAAGAGATACGAATCTAGGTTATTTGTTGTAGTTTACGATGTCGCCGAACTCAGCTTTGAGGGAAGCACCGCCAACAAGACCGCCGTCGATATCTGCCTGAGCAAATAATTCCGGAGCAGTTTTAGCGTTTACAGATCCGCCGTACTGGATGCGGATTGCAGCTGCTGTAGCCTCATCGTAGATTTCAGCGATGCAAGCACGGATTCCTGCGCAAACTTCCTGAGCCTGCTCAGTTGTAGCTGTTTTACCGGTTCCGATAGCCCAGATTGGCTCGTAAGCGATAACGGCTGTTTTAGCCTGATCAGCTGTAACATTCTGGAAACCAACTTTAACCTGCTGACGGATGAAGTCCATAGTTACGCCCTGCTCTCTCTGAGCAAGAGTCTCACCACAGCACATGATCGGAGTGATGCCGTGCTCGAATGCTTTAAGCATTTTCTTGTTTACGGTCTCACTTGTCTCAGCGAAGTACTCTCTTCTCTCGGAATGTCCGAGAACTACATATTTAACACCAGCATCTGTGAGCATGTTCGGGGAAATCTCGCCTGTGAAAGCACCTTTCTCCTCGAAGTACATGTTCTCAGCACCAACCTGGATGTTGGATCCTTTTGCAGCCTCAACAACTGGAAGGATATCGATAGCCGGTACGCAGAATACTACGTCAACGTCTTCGTTTGCTACTAATGGTTTTAAGGTTTCTACTAATTTAACTGCCTCACTTGGAGTCATGTTCATTTTCCAGTTTCCGGCAATAATTTTCTTTCTAGACATTATTATATAATCTCCTTTATTTTTCGGAATCACCATGTGCACTAAATTCAAGCTTCACCTTCGGTTCGCTTTCATTAAGTGGTCAGGTGGGCTTTCATACTAAATTCGGTCTGCGCCTGTGGCTTGCCCTCATTAAGTATGGGGTGCCTATTTATCATTAGCTGCTGCTACACCCGGAAGCTCTTTTCCTTCCAGGAACTCAAGGGATGCACCGCCACCTGTGGAGATGTGGGTCATCTTGTCGCCATAGCCAAGGATATTAACTGCTGCTGCAGAATCACCGCCGCCGATGATGGTTGTAGCGTCTGTATCAGCAAGTGCCTTAGCAACAGCTTCTGTACCATGAGCAAAGTTCGGCATCTCGAAGCAGCCCATCGGTCCGTTCCAAACAACAGTCTTAGCATCTTTCACAGCGTCAGCGAAAATCTTCTCTGTCTCTGGTCCGATATCCATTCCTTCCCATCCGTCCGGAATCTCACCACGTTTTACAACCTGGATATTGCAGTCGTTGGAGAAGTTGTCACCGATTCTGTTATCTACAGGAAGAAGAAGCTTAACGCCCTTATCCTCTGCTTTCTTCATCATGTCTAATGCATACTGAAGATAATCATCCTCGCAAAGAGAGGTTCCGATGTGTCCGCCAAGTGCCTTGGAGAATGTGTAGGACATTCCGCCGCCGATGATCAGAGTATCAACCTTGTCAAGAAGGTTGTTGATAACAGAGATCTTGCTGGAAACCTTAGCTCCGCCAAGGATTGCAACGAATGGTCTCTCCGGGTTGTTTACAGCGTTTCCGAGGAAATCGATTTCTTTCTGCATCAGATATCCAACAACAGCTGTATCTACATATTTGGTAACGCCAACGTTAGAGCAGTGTGCTCTGTGAGCGGTACCGAATGCGTCGTTTACAAATACATCGCAAAGAGAAGCAAGTTCCTTGCTGAACTCATCACCGTTCTTAGTCTCTTCTGCACGGTAACGTGTATTCTCAAGAAGAATAACATCTCCGTCTTTCATCTCTGCTACTGCAGCTTTTGCGTTTGGTCCTACAACTTCCGGATCAGCAGCGAATTTAACTTCCTGTCCGAGAAGCTCTGTGAGACGTTTTGCAACAGGTGCAAGAGATAACTCAGGCTTCGGCTCTCCCTTCGGTTTTCCAAGGTGGGAGCAAAGTATAATCTTTCCACCATCTGCGATCAGCTTCTTGATTGTAGGAAGAGCTGCTACCAGACGGTTCTCATCTGTAATTTTGCCGTCCTGCAGAGGTACATTAAAGTCGCATCTTACGAGGACTTTTTTGCCTTTTACGTTGATGTCATCAACAGATTTTTTATTCAGCATCTTGTTATGCCTCCTTATTATAAATTAACTTTATACAGACAAAAGGGTCCGGTCCTATTCAGACCGGACCCTTCTCTGAGTCTTATTCATATACTGCAGAACCGCGTAGGCAGCCTGTCAGCATCCGAACCCTACTCGTCTTCTGATTAAGCGTTCAGAAGTTTGCCAAAGTGTTTGATTGTACGAACCATCTGGCTTGTGTAGGAGTTCTCATTGTCATACCAGGAAACAACCTGAACCTCTGTTGTGCCATTCTCAAGTGGAAGAACCATTGTCTGAGTAGCATCGAACAGGGAACCAAATCTCATACCAACGATATCGCTGGAAACGATCTCGTCCTCGTTGTATCCGAAGGACTCGTTGGAAGCTGCTTTCATAGCTGCGTTGATCTGCTCTTTTGTAACATTTCCTTCAACAACTGCTGTAAGGATTGTTGTAGAACCTGTTGGGGTTGGAACACGCTGTGCGGAACCGATAAGTTTTCCGTTCAGTTCTGGGATAACAAGACCGATTGCTTTAGCAGCACCTGTGCTGTTTGGTACGATGTTAACTGCAGCTGCACGAGATCTTCTAAGATCACCTTTTCTCTGCGGTCCATCAAGTGTCATCTGATCTCCTGTGTAAGCGTGGATTGTACACATGATACCGGATTCGATCGGCATATAGTCATTCAGAGCCTTTGCCATCGGAGCCAGGCAGTTTGTTGTGCAGGAAGCTGCGGAGATAACAGTATCTTCCGCTTTCAGTGTCTCGTGGTTTACATTGTAAACGATAGTCGGAAGGTCGTTTCCAGCCGGAGCAGAAATAACAACCTTGCGAGCGCCAGCTTTGATGTGAGCTTCAGCTTTTGCCTTGGAGGTATAGAAGCCTGTGCACTCCAGAACAACGTCTACTCCAAGCTCGCCCCACGGAAGCTGGGATGCGTCAGCCATAGCGTAGATTTTGATTTCTGTGCCATCAACTGTGATGGAATCTTCACCAGCAGAAACCTTGTCAGCCAGTTCATATTTACCCTGAGAAGAATCATACTTCAGAAGGTGAGCCAGCATCTTCGGGCTTGTCAAATCGTTGATAGCCACTACTTCATAACCTTCAGCACCAAACATCTGTCTGAATGCCAGACGACCGATACGGCCAAAACCATTGATTGCTACTTTTACTGCCATAATCGCAATTCCTCCTAAAAATATAAATGTAATATTTTTGCCTGCGCATACGCACAGAATGTTACCGTTTCCAATGTTTGTTAAAGAAACGTCAACCTTATTAACATTCTACCCAATTTGTCCCAAAAATTCAAGACATATTTTTCATAAACTTAAAAAATATGGTTTTCTTTCGCGGAAAACGGCGTAATAACGGAAGCCGCACTCCAGGAGCAGTTCGCGCACGCGCCCAAACTCCCCGGTGATCCATTCCGGAGCATGCGCGTCCGAGCCGATGGTAACGATCTCGCCGCCCAGCCGCCGGTACGCCTTTACGATATCCATACATGGATTCGGCGCGCACAGGCCCTGCTTATACCCGGCAGAATTGATCTCCAGCCCGACGCCGTGCTCAATAAGAGCTTTTAGTGCTGCATCCAGCACATCCCGGTATTTCTCATAAGAATATTCGCGGTTTTTGTTCGGGCCATAACGCACCACATAATCGAGGTGCCCATACGTATCTACATTGGAGAACGCCGCCAGATTTTTGGGAATCGTCTCGAAATATGTCCGGTATGCCTCTTCCTCCGTGCGCCCCTCATAAAAATCAGCAAAATACGGGTCCTTTCCCTCTACCGTGTGGGAGGAGCCGATGATAAAATCGAAATCCCAGGCATGAGAATATTCATTTAAAAAATCCGCATACTGTGCCTCCAGCCCCAGCTCGATGCCGAACAGAAGCTCGATCTTTCCGCGGTATTTTTCCTTCAGCTTTAGGAAGCCCTCCCGGTATGCGGCGGTATCCACCTCAAAGGAAACGCCGTTATCCAGCATCCCGTGATCCATATGCTCCGTAAAGCACATCGCGGTCAGCCCAAGCTGAAGCCCTTTTTCTATCATGTTCTCCATCGGCGCTTCCGAATCCGCCGAAAAGCTGCTGTGCAGATGACAATCTGTCAGAATACTCATAGGATGGTTCCCCCTCCAAGCACATTTTCTCCGTCGTAAAAAACGACTGCCTGTCCCGGCGTCGCCGCCCGCTGCGGCTCGTCAAACACGCATTCGATCGTGTCCGCACCCGTCATGCGGATGACTGCGGGAGCGCCCTTATGATTGTAGCGGATCTTCGCCGTCACGCGCCGCTCCCCGTCGATGCCCGGAACCGCCATAAAATTCAGCCTGTTGGCAGTCAGATGCCGCTTAAACAACTCCTCATTTTCGCCGATCACCACCTCGTTCGTGTCCGGACGGATTTCCGTCACGAACACGCGGTGCCCCATCGGAAGCTGCAGGCCGCGCCGTTGTCCGATCGTATAATGTGTGATGCCGCGGTGCTGTCCGAGCACCCTGCCGTCCGCCGTCACAAAATTTCCGGCGGGCAGCTTCCTGCCGGTATAATCCTCGATAAAAGCGGCGTAATCGTCGTCCGGCACAAAACAGATTTCCTGGCTGTCCGGCTTGTTTGCCACGCGCAGCCCGATCCTTTCCGCGATCGCACGGATTTCTTCTTTTGTGTACTCTCCTACCGGCATCAGGGTATGCGTAAGCTGCTCCTGCGTGAGATTATAAAGCGCGTAGGTCTGATCCTTCTCGGCGGTTGCCGAACGGCAGATGGTGTACCTTCCGTTCGGAAGCTGCCGGATGCGCGCGTAATGTCCGGTCGCGATGTAGTCCGCACCGATCGACAAACTTCTCTGCAGAAGCGCCTCCCACTTCACATAACGGTTGCAGGCGATGCAGGGATTCGGTGTCCGACCGCACAGATATTCCTCTGCGAAGTAATCCATCACCTTTTCCTTAAATTCTGCCTTGAAATTCATCACATAGTAGGGAATTTCCAGCGTCTGCGCCACGCGCCGCGCATCTTCCACGGCGCTTAGCCCGCAGCAGCCGCCATTCTCCTCCTGCGTCTGCTCTTCCTCATCCTGCCAGATCTGCATTGTCACGCCAACCACGTCGTAGCCCTGCTCCTTCAAAAGCCACGCTGCCACCGACGAATCGACGCCGCCTGACATTCCCACAACCACCTTTTTCTTCATATATAATATCCTGCCTGTCCAATTTTTTTCCGCGGGATACCTGTGGTTCCTGCTGTCTTAATACTCTTCCGCCTCGTCCTCTTCGCCCTCGTGGATATCAGATTTCGGCTTCTGCAGACCTTCGATCTTGATGCCATGCTTTTCCGCGTAATCCCAGAGTGCCGCGTGGATTGCTTCCTCCGCAAGCAGAGAACAGTGTACCTTCACAGGCGGAAGCCCGTCCAGCGCCTCCATAACCGCTTTATTCGTTACCTGCAGCGCCTCCTGGATATTTTTGCCTTTTACCAGCTCGGTTGCCATGCTGCTGGTTGCCACAGCAGCGCCGCATCCGAACGTTTTAAATTTTACATCCTGGATAATGCCGTTGTCATCGATATCCAGGTACATGCGCATGATATCGCCGCATTTTGCATTGCCCACGGTTCCCACGCCGCTGGCGTTCTCAATCTCACCCATATTTCTCGGGTTCTGGAAATGATCCATTACTTTTTCACTGTACATTTTTCTTCCTCCTTTATCCGGAACAGGTCTATTTAGCCGCCTGTTTTTTCACAAAATCTTCATATAACGGAGACATGCCGCGCAGTCTCTCGACAATCTTTTTGATCGTATCTACCGTAAAATCAATATCCTCCAGCGTGGTCTCCTCGCTTAACGTCAGACGCAGAGAGCCGTGTGCGATCTCGTGCGGAAGTCCGATCGCAAGCAGCACATGCGACGGATCGAGACTTCCCGATGTGCACGCAGAACCGCTGGAGCCACAGATACCCTCCATATCCAACATGATCAGCATAGATTCACCCTCGATAAACTGAAAGCTGAAGTTTGCGTTGTTCGGGAGACGATCGGTTCGATCGCCGTTCAGACGCGTATAAGGAATTTCCTTCAGCACGCGGTCGATCAGATGGTCGCGCAGCTCGATTTCTTTCGCGGTGCGCTCCGGCATGGAATCCGCTGCGCGCTTTGCCGCTACCCCAAGTCCCACGATACCCGGAATATTCTCCGTACCCGCGCGGCGCTTACGCTCCTGCGCTCCGCCGTGGATAAACGAACGGATCTTCACGCCCTTGCGGATGTAGAGAAAACCGATCCCCTTCGGTCCGTTCAGCTTGTGCCCGCTGGCGCTCAGCATATCAATATGGCACTCATCTACATTGATCGGAAGCTGTCCGAACGCCTGCACCGCGTCCGTATGGAACAGGATGCCATGCTCGTGCGCGATCTCGCCGATCTCCTTGATCGGCTGGATGGTACCGATCTCGTTGTTTGCAAACATCACGGAAATCAGGATGGTAGTCGGACGGATCGCTTTTTTCAACTGGTCTAACTTAATCTTTCCGTTCTCATCCACATCCACATAAGTGACCTCAAATCCGTTTTTCTCCAGATACTCGCAGGTATGCAGGACCGCATGATGCTCGATCCTGGAGGTAATGATATGGTTGCCTTTTGCGCGGTACGCCTCCGCCGTTGCCTTCAGCGCCCAGTTATCGGATTCCGAGCCGCCCGCCGTGAAATAAATTTCATTTTCCTGCGCGCCCAGAATATGCGCGATCGTCTCCCGCGCTTCATTCATTGCCTTTTTGCTGTTTCCGCCAAGCTCATAGATGGTAGACGCGTTTCCATAAAACTCTGTGAAATACGGAAGCATCGCCTCCACAACCTCCGGCGCCGTCTTTGTGGTCGCCGCATTATCCAGATAAATTACTTTTTTCATATTCTCCACCTCAATTCTCACATTGTGCGGCAACATAGCCGCTTTTGCACTGTGCCTTTCTGCTCTCCCGGACCAGTTGGTCCAGCATTATTTCATCCACAGCCTCTGTTATACTGTCATTCATTCTCTGCCACACATACTTTGTCACGCAGAAGTCTGCGCCCTCGCATCCGGCATCCTCCTTCAGCCCCGGACACTCCACGGCGTCCAGATTGCCCTCCAGCGCCCGCAGGATATCGCCCACGGAAATCTCCTCCGCCGGTTTTGCCAGCCGGTAACCGCCCTGCGCGCCGCGCTCGCTGATGATCAGTCCCGCCTTTCGCAGCTTTCCGAAAAGCTGCTCCAGATAGCTCTCTGATATCTTCTGCCGCGCCGCCACGCTGCTGATGGGAACCGCCTCCTGTTCGCAGTGCAGAGCCAGATCGATTAACGCGCGCAGCCCATATCTGCCCTTTGTGGAAAGTTTCACGCTGCCACCTTCAATCCTTTTATTTTTAAACCCGACTAAATCACTCGGATTTCTTCAAAAAAGAATATAGCACCCATTTCCGGTTCTGTCAAGGTACTTCTTGACATATATTGCAAAAAAAGATTACTCTTCACCGTCGCTCCGGGCGAGTGCACATGTTCCTGGAAAACGCTGAAGAATAATTGCAGGGGATGATACTCACATGCCTCAAAAACATACCGTCTTAAAGGGAGCCGCCCTTTTAACCGCCGCCGGGCTTATCGGGCGCATTATCGGCTTTTTTTATAGAATATTCCTCTCGCGCGCGATCGGTGCAGAGGGGCTGGGAATTTACCAGCTTATTTTTCCGCTTTATGCGCTGTCCTTTTCGCTCACCGTGTCCGGCATCCAGACCACGATCTCGCGGTTTGTCTCCGCCAAAACCGCCTCCGGCGACCGCGGCGGGGCGCGCAGGATCTTCCACATCGGCATGGCGCTCTCCCTCGCCCTGTCCCTGTGCGTGTCCTTCCTGCTGCTGCATTTCCACGGCTTTCTCGCGGAAAATTTTGTCAAAGAGCCGCGCAGCTCAGAGCTTCTGCGCCTGCTCGCCTACGCGGTTCCCTTCGGCTCCCTTCACGCATGCATCAACGGCTATTATTATGGGCTGAAACAGGCAAAAATACCCGCGATTTCCGAGATACTGGAGCATCTGGTGCGCCTTGGCAGCGTCGTTCTGCTCTGCCGCATCTGGACAGAGAAGGGGATCGCTATTACGCCCGCCATCGCTGTCTACAGCATCATACTGGAGGAATTTTTTGCCGCACTTTTTTCCGCTACGGCTCTGACGATCCATTTCGCCGCGCAGCCGCCGCTCCCGAAACCAGTGCACTCCACCGCGCACTACGCAGGCGAGCTCCTTATGATCTCGGTGCCGCTCACCTTAAACCGCGTGCTTGTCAATGTCCTGCAAAGCATCGAGGCGCTGCTTATCCCGCTGCAGCTGCGGCTCTCCGGGCTTACCGCTTCTTCCGCCCTGAGCGTCTACGGCGTGCTCACCGGAATGGCGCTGCCGCTGATCCTGTTCCCGTCGGCGCTGACCTCCTCGCTCTGCACCATGCTGCTGCCGGTCATCTCGGAGGCACAGGCCTGCGGAAAGCTGTCCGCCATTACCGCCGCCATCCGCAAGCTCTGCCTGTCCTGCCTCGCGCTCGGACTCGTGTGTTTTCTCGGCTTCTTTTTCCTCGGCGATTTTGCCGGAAACCTGCTCTTTGACAATGCGCTTGCCGGCTCCTTCATCCGCGCGCTCGATTGGATCTGCCCGCTGATGTACTTAAATCCAGCTCTCTTTGCGATCCTGAACGGGCTTGGCAAAACCTCGCAGGTACTGGTACACAACCTCACCGGCGTCGCCATCCGCATCGCCTTCATTGTCTTTGCGATCCCGGTATTTGGCATCAGCGGCTTCTTCGCCGGTATGCTCATCAATCAACTTGTCACATTTCTGCTTGCAGTGCGCAGTATCCGCAAAAGTCTGGCAGAAGCAGTATGACAGCGCCCGCAAAAATTTCCCAAATATCATAATCCACGCAAAAAAGCAGGCAGGAAAACCTTTAAGCTTTCCTGCCCACTGTCAATCTTCATTTCCGTTGATCCATCCGTCCGTTTTTGTCCACATGACGCGAACCCACCCAGGTATTTTGGGCCATATAGCCGCTGCTATAGAAATAGTACCAGTAATATTTCCCCTGGCTGTCTTTGATGCACACCCACTTTTTCTGGGCATAGGTGCCGTCCGCCTGCCTGTATTTTGTGCCTTTTTTCGTCTTTTTAAAGCCGTTTTTTACGTCCGCGCGGTAGCCCGCCACAGCACTTCCGTCATCGCCATAATAGGTGCTGCCATGCCAGCCGTTGGTGAGCATCCTGCCATTGCTCTGCAGATAATGCCCGTTTTTCGTGCGATTTTTCAGCATCCGTCCGCTGTTGTCAAAGTAATACCAGTACCAGACGCCCTTCGCCGCTTTCGTAGTCAGCTTCTTCCAGCCCACCTGCATATAACCGTTTTCATCGAAACAATATGTATACGTTTTTCCATTTTTCTTAATATTTTTAAATACCCAGCGCCTGTACGCCGCCGCTTTATTTGATGTCTTCGTTCCCTTTAAATACTTTGTTTTCGACGTATAGTACCGGTAGTAATAACGGTACGTTCCGTTCTCCTTCACCCTTACCCTGCGAAAGCCCGCGTTTACAGTCATCGCCGGAAGCAGTGCAAGCAGCAAAAACAATGCCAGAAACACCCCTGTTTTTTTCTTCATTTTAGCCACGACCCCCTTTTTTGCAAAGTTTCTTTCCCTATGTACAGTATGACACAGATTTCCGTAATAAGCAAGGGGAAACCTGTGTCATATTCCGCCGTTCCCCATCTTTCAGAAACGGATGTGTCATACTTGTACCTGAATCACGTTCTCACGTCTCAAACCCACCGGACCAACTTCGCGTCGCAGCAGGTATTTAAGGCTGGCGTGAACAGTACCCAGCTCCGGACAGTCGCCCCAGCTTAGCCCATCTGTGTCAGAATGGATTTTACGTGCGCAACCTCTTCCGCGGTCGCCTTTGCCGCCGGAACATAATACTGCTTGCTCCGCGCGATCTGATAGATCTCCTCCTGGGACATCTCGCACTGGTTGCGGATCTGTTTGAGTGTCTGTTTCAGCTCTTTGTTTTCTGTCTGCGGGATCATCTCGCCGTAGCGCACTAATTCGCCGTTGATACCTGCGAGGGTATCGGATACCATTGTTTTCTCGTCCATGTTTGCTTCCCTCCTACTGTAAAAATCCCATAAGCTGCTGCTTGGATTCCATCGCGCTCTGCGCGGATTTCTGGAAAAACTGCTTTACTGCCGGGTCGGTTGCCTGAGAAGCATACGCCGTCATTTTACAGTGTGTGGTGGAAAATCCGCCGATCAGGTGGCGCAGGTTCTGCAAATCGAGTTCTGATAATTCTGCCATAAAAAAGCCCTCCTTGTCAACATATCGTTACTTTACCAGTATGTCTTCAAGGAGGGTTTTCTATTCATATTTTATTTTTTACAGCCAGTTATACAGCTCCGCGTACTGATCCGCCGATGTCTTCCAGGAAAAGTCCGCCGCCATTGCGCGGTCGACCAGCCTGTTCCACTCACGTCTCTTGTCCACATAAACAGAATGGGCATAACGTATGGTGTTGTACATCTCATGCGCATTGTAATTCCGGAAACTGAAGCCAGTACCGGTGCCCTCGTACTCGTTGTACGGCTCCACGGTATCCTTCAGACCGCCCGTCTCGCGCACGATCGGGAGTGTGCCGTACCGCAGGCTCATAAGCTGGCTCAGACCGCACGGCTCAAAGAGCGACGGCATAAGGAACGCATCACAGGCCGCATATACCTTGTGAGACATTGCCTCGGAGTAGTAAATATTAGCTGACACCTTGTCCGGATACTTCCATGCAAAATGACGGAACATATTCTCATAGCGCTCCTCGCCGGTGCCGAGTGCCACGATCTGCCAATCCTGCTGGCACATTTCTTCCATCATATAATTGATGAGATCGAAGCCCTTCTGGTCGGTCAGACGGGAAACGATACCGATCATAAACGTTTTTTCATTCTGCGCAAGTCCCAGCTCCTTCTGCAGAGCAATCTTATTTTTCACCTTTTCCTTGCGGAAATTGCGCGCATTGTAGTTTGCCGTGATCATTTTGTCCGTTTCCGGATTGTATTCCTCATAATCGATCCCATTTACGATGCCGCGCAGATCATGCGCACGCGCCTTCATCAGACCGTCCAGATTTTCCCCGTAGAACGGCGTCTTGATTTCCTCTGCATAAGTCGGGCTTACCGTGGTGAGCGCGTCAGCATATACCAGACCGCCCTTGAGATAGTTTGCGTCCCCGTATGCCTCCAGCTTGTCCGGCGTGAAGTAATAGTCCGGCAGTCCCGTGATGTTTTTCACGGTGTTCATATCCCACACGCCCTGGAATTTCAGGTTGTGTATCGTCATGATCGACTTCATGTTTGCAAAAAACTCGCCCTCACGGAACTTATCCTTTAAAAATACCGGGATCAGTCCGGTCTGCCAGTCGTGACAGTGCACGATATCCGGCTGGAAGCCGATCACCGGAAGCGCCGACAGCGCCGCCTTCGAGAAAAATGCAAATTTCTCGATATCCTCATAAATATTCCCATACGGCTTCATGCCCGCAAAGTAGTATTCGTTGTCGATGAAATAAAACTGGATGCCGTCGTACACTGTCTCTAGGATTCCCACATACTGGCTTCTCCAGCCAAGATCCATATAAAAATGAGACACATAATTCAGACTCTCTTTTAAATCCTCGCGCATACACAGGTATTTCGGAAGAATCACACGCACGTCAAACTCTTCCTTGCTGAGATATTTCGGCAGAGAACCCACTACGTCTGCCAATCCGCCGGTCTTGATAAACGGAACACCCTCCGATGCCACAAAAAGTACCTTCTTCATGAAAACCTCCCGTAAAAGTTGTAATAATATAGTTAAGTATAACCCCATTCTCCAAAAAGAGCAACAAAAAAACGGCGCTATTTACACGCCGTTCGCAAAGTCGTTCGCAAAGTTTACATCTATGATACAGATTTCTGATTTCGTCCCTACCCGCATGAACGGGCCGAACACGCCGATGCCGGAGGTGACGATGCTGTGCATATTATCTTTTTTCAGATAACCGCAGGAATTTTCCCACTTAAGGTCCGTAATGATATTTGCCGGGAATACCTGTCCGTCGTGGGTGTGACCGCTGAGATCCAGATCCACGCCTGCGTCGGCAAGCTCCTGCAGCTCGCGCGGCTCGTGATCGATCACCAGGATCGGCCTGGAATTGTCCATATCCGCCGTGATCTCCGCGGGCGTTTTGCGCACCTCGATGCCGCGCCCCGGACGCTCATAGTCCGGTCTGCCGTACACATAAAACAGATCGTCGATCAGCACTCCCTCATCCCGCAGAAGCTTTATGTCCGCCTTTTTAAGCAGTGCATCCATGCGCGGATCGCTCTGCTTTTTCTCCTTCGAGGCAAATGTAAAGCCCGCCAGGATCGGCTCCTCGATATCATGGTTTCCATAGCAGGCGTAGACCCCGTACCTGCTCTGAAGACCTGAGAGGATCTGCGCCAGCTCTTCGGGATCCTCCAGCGCCTCATACTGATTGTCGAAAATATCCCCGGCGATCACCACCAGATCGGGATTTTCGGCATTGATCTTTTCCACCATCGTTTTCATGCTGCCGTTGCTGATGTTGTAGCCGAGATGCAGATCCGCCACCAGCGCAATGCGAAGCGGCTGCTTTAACCCCTCACAGGGCTTGTCGATCGTCACCTCATAGCGCGTCATGCGAATCGTACGCGCGTTTATCATCCCGTAAATGCTCACCGCAAGTACGATCACCGCGCAGACTGCCCCGGTGATCACCGAACCGCCCCTGGAAAACAGCAAAGCCTTTTTTCCAAAAGAGATCCGATACAGAATAAAATGCAGAATCAACGCCGCACCGATCGTCATCGTCATATAAAGCAGCACGCCGAGCCAGTAATTGCTGATCAGCTTCATCACCCGCTGCAGCCTGGAAGCCGGCAGAAAAAAAGCAACCAGCAGGCTCATCGCAAAAAACATATAAACAAGTACCACAATCGTCCGCGCCGCCACCGTCCGGAAAATCCCGTGGCACGCCTGCATCCAGCGCATGATCCAGACAAGCTGAACAATGTTCCAGAGCATGTACAGCGGCGACAAATAAACTGCTACCATATTTTAAGCTCCATTCTCTTTTGTATGTCTTTTCTAGCGGTTCTTGTACTCCAGGCGCACCTTGTCGGCGATCAGCGCGATAAATTCCGAATTTGTCGGCTTGCCATTCCCACCGTTCACCGTGTAGCCGAACAGCTCGTCGATGGTATCCATCTTTCCGCGGCTCCACGCCACCTCGATCGCATGACGGATGGCGCGTTCCACGCGGCTCGGCGTCGTCTGGTGCTTCTTCGCGATCATCGGGTACAGGATCTTGGTGATGGAATTAAGCATCTCCATATCGTTCACTGACATGATGATCGCATCCCGCAGATATTGGTAGCCCTTGATATGCGCCGGAACGCCGATCTCGTGGATGATGTTTGTGACGTCCGTCTCCAGATTGCGTTCCATGTACTCGCTCTTGCTCTCGTAAGCGTTCACCTTGCGCACCTCCGCAAAATTGCGCTCGCGTTCCTTACGGACATGCTTGATCCGGTTCAGCACCATCTCGTTGTCAAACGGCTTTAATATGTAATAATCAGCGCCAAGTTCAAAGGCGTCCTCAGTGATCTTTTCCTGCCCGATCGCCGTGATCACAATAAACGCCGGGCGCTTCTTGATCGCGTTATCCTGGTTGACTTTCTGCATCACACTCAGTCCATCCACCTTCGGCATAATAATGTCGAGAAGCACAACGTCCGGTTCCTTCTGCCGGATAATATTTACAAGGTCCTCGCCGTTTCCGGCCCTCCCCACTACCTCTAAATCTTTATCGCTGCTGACAATGCTGTCGAGCAGCTGCACCATTCTCTCATTGTCGTCTGCGATTGCAACATGTAATTTTTCCAACAGTCTGTCCTCCAATTATTTCCAATCATTACAGCTATTATAGCTTTATCCGATTCGCATAATCAAGAACATTTCATCGTAAACATTCGACATATTTCGTCACCCATTCACCCGACATTCCTTCCTTACTCCACCACCGGATACAGCTCTCCCGTCTCGGTGTTCATGATATAGCCGGTGATCGTCACATCCCTGGGGATCAGAGGATGCTCGCGCAGCGTCCGCACGGTGTCCTCCACCGACTCCCGGATGGTATTGAAGCCGCACAGCCACTTTTCAAAGTCCACTCCGGCGTATTTGAGCATCTCGATCTTCTCCATGGAAATGCCGCGCTGCTGCAGATGTCCAAGGATCAGATCCGCGTCGATATGCTGCACGCCGCAGTCGGTATGTCCGATCACCATAACCTCCTCCACGCCAAGCTCGACGATCGCCACCAGAAGGCTGCGCACGACGCTCCCGAACGGATGGGTCACTACCGCGCCGGCATTTTTGATGATCTTGGCGTCGCCGTTCTTCAGCCCGAGCGCTGCCGGAAGCAGCTCCGTGAGGCGGGTGTCCATACAGGACAAAATTGCCAGCTTCTTCTCCGGATATTTCCCTGCACGGTATTTTTCGTATTCTCTGTTTGCCACAAATTGTTTGTTGTACTCCAAAATTTCCTGTCTCATATTCCTCTTCCTTTCTTTTGAATGCAGAAAATCTCCGCTTCCAGTGTGTTTCGCCGGCATTGGATGCTTCCGCCCGCTTTTACAAACTTTTTCTGCCAAGGCGGATATCCTCCATCAGCTTCGCCAGATCCTCCGGAAGCTTATCAAACAGCTTCTCTCCGGTACTTTTCTGCCCTCCGAGATAATCCCGACGGATCTCGGTGCTCGCCGCATCGATCTCTTCTAAAAGCCCTGCCGCCGACATACGGGAAGCCCCCGCGCCCCAGATGATCATCTGCTCCAGCGCGTCCGATGTCGCCACCGTCACATGATGCTGCGGGTTGATCTCATGCACCGCTTTTTCAATATACTGGTCCGCCGTCTCCGCCTCTCTGGTATACACCACATAAATATTATGATACTTCTGCACGGAGCCGGTTCCGCCCTCCACCTTGTAGGCGTCAAACACCAGAATAACCGTACTTTTTCGGAAGCCCTGGTAATTGCACAAAATATCCATCAGCCTGCCGCGCGCACTCTCGATATTGATGCGCGCAAGCTCACGCAGCTCTTCCCAGGCAAAAATGATATTATAACCGTCCACCAGCAGATACTCTTCTTTGGGTGGCTCCCTGCGCGGCTTTTTTGCATTAACGGGATCCACCGTGCGCGCCGGAGTAAAACGACTGCGTCCCCAACCGCTGCGCGCCTCTTTTCCGGTGCCGTAGGTTCTGGTGAAAATCTCCTCCAGCTCCTGATCCATCGCCAGAGAGGACTGTAGTTTGCGCCCGGCTGCCGCATAGTCCGTCCCCTCGTTCTGCCGTTCCCCGCTCTCAAGCTGGCGTTTTGGCTGATAAGCCCGCTCCAGGTGCATATAGTCCGGCACCTTATCCCACGGCACGTAAAAGCCTGCGCCGTGCGCGCAAAACACCGAGCCGCTGGGGTTGTCCGTGTCCGCATCGGGATCGTACCCGACAGCAGCGATAACTTCCTCCTGGTTATGGCACGGCTCGTAGCCCTTCAGACTGCAGAAGAGGCGTCCGCAGCCTTTCGTGTAAGCGACAACCTCCTTCTGGTAATCCTGCATGGCTGCAACCGGCGCACTTCCGGTCAGCACCGCCACAGCTCCCTGCGTTTCCGGTCCCTCAAACGTCCCATGCATTCGCGTGATATCCGCCATAGCACGTCCCACCGCGTCCGTGGGAATCTCCAGCCGGAACTCATAGACCGGTTCCAAAAGTATGCTTTCTGCGTTCATCAATCCCTGGCGCACCGCCCGGTAGACTGCCTGCCGGAAATCGCCGCCCTCCGTGTGCTTTAAGTGCGCCCGCCCGGATAACAGCGTAATTTTCATATCCGTGATCTCCGCCCCGGTCAAAACGCCCCGGTGGGCTTTCTCCTGCAGATTGGTGAGGATCAGCCGCTGCCAGTTCCGGTCCAGCGCATCCTCGCTGCAGGCGGTGTCAAAGACCATACCGCTCCCGGCTTTCAGCGGCTCCAGCAAAAGATGCACCTCCGCATAATGACGCAGAGGCTCAAAATGACCGATCCCCTCCACCGCATCGCAGATCGTTTCTTTATAGACAATGCTTCCGGCGCCGAACGACACGTCCAGACCAAAACGCTCCGAAATCATACTTTTTAAGATTTCTGTCTGGATTTCACCCATAACCTTCACATGGATTTCCTGCGCTGACTCGTTCCATAGAATATGTAAGGTCGGCTCTTCCTCCTCCAGCTGGCGCATTTTCAAAAGCGCGCCATGTACATCGCAGCCCTCCGGGAGCAGCACCCTATACTGAAGCACCGGCTCTAAAAACGCCTCGCCGCTGTTTTTCTGACAGCCAAGGCCGTCACCTGGCAGCGTATGGTTCAGTCCGGTGACTGCGCAGACGCTTCCTGCCGCCGCTTCGCTCACTGTCTGGTAGCCTGCGCCGGAATACAGCCGTATCTGATCCACCTTTTCCAGGATCTCCCCGGCTTCATCCTTTCCGGTTACAAGCGGCATTTTCACCTTCAGAGCCCCTCCCGTTATCTTCATATGTGTCAGACGGTTTCCCTGGGCATCTCTGGAAATTTTAAAAACCTTCGCTCCGAATTCCTCCGGATAGACCGGATAATCGGTATATTCAGAAAGTCCTTCCAGAAATTCCCCCACGCCCTCACCCCGAAGCGCAGAGCCAAAATAGCAGGGAAACACGTTTCTTTCCCGGATCAGCGTACAGATATCCTCCTCATTGATTTCTCTGCCCTCCAGATAGCTCTCCATCAGCGCTTCATCGCAGACCACCAGATTTTCCTGCAGCTTCTCCCATGCCTCGCCAAAATCCACGCATCGCTCATCCAGACGGCTCTTCAGTTCCTCCATCAAATGATCCCGGTCGGTTCCCGGCTGATCCATTTTGTTGACGAACAAAAAAGCGGGAATCTGATACTGCTTTAAAAGGCGCCACAGCGTCTGCACATGCCCCTGCACACCGTCCGCACCGCTGATCACCAGCACCGCGTAGTCCAGCACCTGCAGGGTGCGCTCCATCTCCGCTGAAAAATCGACATGCCCAGGCGTGTCCAGCAGCGTCACCTCCTTGTCGCCCAGCGAAAACAGCGCCTGCTTTGCAAAAATCGTAATGCCGCGCGCCCGCTCCAGCTCATAGGTATCAAGAAAAGCGTCGCCGTGATCTACCCTGCCCATGGTGCGGATGCTTCCCTGCCGGTACAGTATGCTCTCCGCCAGGGTGGTCTTGCCCGCGTCCACATGCGCAAGGATGCCAAGGCACAGACGCCCGTTTTGTCTGTCTGATTTATTTTCTGAGGGATTTCCCATTGAAAATACCCCTTTCCGTCGTTTATGATAATATTTTCTTTATCATAACACAGAAAGGGGCGTTCGTCGATACATGAATCTGCTAAAGCCAAGCCTGGCAGGCTCCGATGACCGGAATCCTATGCGTGCACTTCGTCGCTGCTGCCGACTCTTCCGAAAAAGCTCAGAAGATACAGCCCGCTGAGACCGACCAGCACATAGATCAGTCTGGATATCCAGGTCATATCCCCAAAAATCCATCTCACCAGATCCAGCCGGAAAATTCCGATCAGACCCCAGTTGATTGCCCCAATTACGGAAATTACAAGCGCTGTATAATCGAGTCCTCTGTTTGCCATCCTAACACCTCCTGTCTGTTCTATAAAAAGTATTCCTAAAATTTCCGTTTCTATGCATCGCATTAGTATAGCTTTTCCGAAAAATCTATGGTAAACTGTAAAAGACTTACAATTTTTAAAAAGGAGATTTTTATGGAATTACAGACACACTCCCCGTCTATCGAATTACTCTGCTACTTTATTTTGCTTTTCATGGTATTTTCGGTCGCCGGCTGGATCATGGAGGTCACACTGAAATACATACAGTTCCACCGCTTCATCAACCGCGGCTTCCTTATCGGACCTTACTGCCCGATTTACGGTGCAGGCGCAGTACTCGTCACAGCGGCCGTTCATCTCACGGCGGGCAGCGATTGCAGTTACCTTGAAGCGTTCCTCATCAGCTTCTTTTTCTGCAGCGCACTGGAATATTTCGTGAGCTGGTACATGGAAAAGGTTTTCCATGCCCGCTGGTGGGACTACAGCTCGCGCCCGATGAATCTGGAGGGGCGCATCTGGATCGGAAACTGCGTGCTGTTTGGCATCGGCGGCGTGCTGATCGTAAAGCTGATCGCTCCGGCGCTTTTCCGCCTGTTCGCGCGTATTCCAAAAACAGCGCTGTACGCCATCTGCATCTGTTTTCTGATATTGCTGGCAACGGATTATGTGCTCTCCCACATCGTCACCTCTATGGTGCGCCGCGTCGGTGAGGCGAGCACGGGAGACAACACCGAACAGATCAGCCGGGAGATCCGTCAGATCCTCTCCCAGAAATCGATGCTGCACAGACGTATCCTGGACGCTTACCCCTTCATGCAGGCGCGCACAGACGCTATCCAGGCGCGTCTTTCCGAGGAACGTCAGAAGCTCCGCGAACGTATAAAGGAAGAAAGCAAACGGTTCTATAACCGGGACGACCGGGACTGAGGTTTTGAAAAACTTGCAATTTTCTCTTGCAAATAAAAAAAATATGCGCTATACTGTCAGAGTACCGAATCTCTGTGCAGATATAGTTCATTGGTAGAACACCAGCTTCCCAAGCTGGGGAGGCGGGTTCGATTCCCGTTATCTGCTGCAAAAGCCGGAAAACGCTGTATCCGCGTATTTCCGGCTTTTTTGATGCATTATATTCAGATCTTCATAATAAATTCCGCTTTCACAAAGCCGTAATATTTTCCGCCAAGGCGCACATAATACCAGTCCTCGCCGTATTTGTCCTTCTGTGTGTAGTCGATTACCTCCACGATATCGCCCGCATAGAGCTTCGGATAACTCTTAATGTTTTCATAGTCCGTCCCCGCCCAGACGCGCACGTTTACATCGTCCGCCACACATCTGCCGCGGAACAGCTCTTTTCTGTCCGCCGGATCGCTGCCGCCAGACGTCTGACCGCCGCTCTTTACATAACGGCGCACCTCCAGAAGCTGGTAGGTGTGGCGGTACTCGGTCGCCTTTTTCCGCACTGGACCGATGCCAGCCCCATGTCCCGAAAGCTCGCCGTTTCCCATATAATACTCCACATGACGGGAATCGTAGCGGGACGGTCCCCAGAACACAAGGTCCCCCTCCTGCATCTTTACAAGATCCTTTTTCGAAAGGCTCTTCCTGCTGGCGTCTGTATTTTTCAATACCAGTGTTCCTTTGTCGATCTGCTCGCCGGTCCACGTGCCGACGAAGATGCCGAGACCACGCTCATAGCATTTCCACACCAGAGACGAGCAGTCCGAATATCCATCAAAAACATTCTCGCGCAGATAGCTCTGCGTGTAGGAATTTCTCCCCTCACGCGACCGGATCAGCGCGCTGACATCTGCAATGCCTGCCATAGTTTACCTCCAAATACTTAGGTTACCCTATCAGCATATGCAGCATATCCCAGCTTTGGAAACAGATAGCGCCTGCCTTTTGAAACGCAGACTCTTTTCTATTTTAACAAATCATAATCACATGGTCTAATGATCATATTTTTAAAATTAACTATCATGTCATTATCAAGCATCGGTTCTCCAACCACCGCAGGACATCCCAGCTCCAGTGCCAGCGCTACCGTGCTGCACTGTTCATAATATTCCGCCCTTTCTCTTACCAATAACTGATGTTCAAAATCCGGTGACTGCAGTTTTACATTGGAGAGTATTTCCAGATAGGCAATGATACTCTCCAGATATCGGTTTTCATAATGGCACATTTCCTCCAGCATTCTTGAGACAGAGCTGTGCGTAATATAAACATTATCAAATTGCTCTAACGTATCCAGCTTGTCCTCTATCGCAATCATATATAAACCCCACGCATCTATCGCAATGCATCTGTTGACATCAAAACCAAGTTTCTTTTTTATTGCCTGCACCCGCACATGCCAGTTTTCTCTCCTGTAAGTATCCTTTACACTATTAACCCTTGTTTCCAGCATTCCATTCCAGGTCGTCTCTCTGTGCGGAGGGTATTTTCGCTGCCAGATCAAAAACATGGCTCCTTCTCTCGTCAGATACGTACTGCCCTTAGACTGTGCAAGAATGCCGAAAAATGCATTATCTGCATTAAAATGCTCCCATGCTTTTTTCGCATTCAGGTTGCACATATATGCAATCAGCGCCACACGATGATACTCCTGAGGCAGAAGTAACCCCTCCTCAACGAAGGATATCCGTTCCTCTTCAAAACGCTCCGGATGATTAAAGGAATTCGTATACAGCATTAATTCATGCTCCCAGAAGATCCTGATATTTTTATCCTGCATCTCATTTTTATGTACAGAAAAAAATCTCAGTGCTTCCTTTATATCACGCCGATACTGAATGATATAATCAATATATGCTCTGTAGGCATATTCCGGTTCATCCTTCACATATTCCGCATGGTTTTCAAACAGATCCCGAAACATGGCATCCGCTTTCTCCAGCATCCAGTTTCTTTTATAGAATTGAAGAATTTCCAGCCATAATTCCAGAGATGGATTATTTTTCCAGCTTTCCACCACTTTTGCTTCTGCTTCTTCAACCGTATGACTATTTTCAAACAGAAAGTTTTCAAAAGCAGTTATCGCTTTCTCATTCCCTTCCGCTCTGATAAATACCAGATGTCTTTCCATGTCAGCCGTCACGTTCCAGCCAAAGATACGTCTTCCCCATCCATATAGATTCATCAGCATCGCCACAACAGCCATCCGCTCTCTCTGGTCGATTTTCTCTATATTATTCTCGACAGCAACAATCAGGCGCTGCATATCCCTTTCCAGACATTGCGTTCTTTTAAGCATTGCCGGATTTTTAAACTCAAATGTCCGCATCATTTCATTCATCGCACCCAGGCTGTCAATAAGCACTTTATCCGCTTCCGACAAGGCAGAAAAAACGGATAAGTCTATTTTTCCACCCTGGCATAAAGTTCTTGCATACTTCAGCTCAAGATCGCGCTGATCGATTTCTCCAAATAACGGTCCATATTTTTTCAGGAGCGGATAAATCGTTATTATCCGATATGTATCCTGCAGGAAAAAGAACGTGTTAAATAACACGCATCCTTCCCTCTTCAATATCGCTGATAAATATAATTCATCCGCTTTTTCCAAAATAATCAGAAAACACTCCCGTGCCTTATATAAGGCAGCACGATTTATACGCTCCGTATCTACCGTACCATCCTCCCTTGTCGCCTCCTGGATCGCCAGAAAATAGTATGCGCACGCCAGACTTTCCAGCACTGCATAATCGCTCCCGATCCGATAAGCACGGTTCAGGCAGCGAACAGACCTGGTGTATTGTTTATAACGCTCCCCATATACAAATCCTATCATCTGATAAATTAATGCTTCTTCATCCGGCTCGGTAATCTCCAGTTTCAGATTCTCGTGCTCATCGACCATATGCCCCAGCGTATCTTCCGCCGCGGCATTTTCTTCATACGCTCTTCCGAGATCATAAAACACTTCCGCCAGTATACGTACATTCTCGCTGTCTGTGCCATCTCCCAAAATTTTTTGGGCATATTCCATCGTTTCTTTATAATTCTTTTTTCCAAAATTGTAAGTCAGCCACCGCAGCGGATCATGCCCCTTTAAAAGTCCCCGTTGCCTCATCTCTTCTTCAAGAATATGATATTCATCATCCAGATAACATGCTTCAAAGCAGTAAAGCAAATGCTGCATGTGATGTTTTATCATATGCGCGCTGCACTGGTCGAACCGCTCGTCCAGCATCGTTTCCTTTGCAAAAGCTATCGCCTTCTGGAATTTTATATCATCTATGTAAGCACGCACTTTTTCCGTCTGCATGCCAAGCCAGTCGTCGTACATACTCTGTTTTTGCGGAAGCCGGGTTGTCCCATCATATAGCAGCTGCGTTTTCCCGCATGCAACGTCCTCTTCCGGAATCCCGATAATCCGGGTTTCAAGCAGTATATTAAAATGGTTTTTCATAATACTTCTTATTATCCCCATTTTTACTGACGACACCCTGCCGCGATATACCGTTTCTCCCTCGCCAGACGATAGCAGTCCCAAAACGCTGAAATTCTCCTCTTCTCCATGCCAGACAGGCGCTCCGGAAAAGCCTTCCAGCTCATAAACTCTGTTGCCCTGATCAAGATATCCATCTTCCGCTCTGAAGGTAAATTCTCTTCTATCCGACAGACTATGAAGAACGGTTCCACGTGTCGTATCCATTATTTCCAGCAGTGGAATTCCCTGCTTTATCCCACCTGGAAAACCCTGTGAAAAAACCTTATCGCCTTTTCTTGCCTCTGCGATCAGATAAGGCGTTGCTTCCAACGGCAATGCGTCATCTTTCTTTAGATAGATGACAGCCGCATCAACAGAATGCTTTTTAATATTTCCTGTTTCTGTTATTTCATCAATCGGAGAATATACAACCTGTTCACGCCCCGCAAAAATACAACACTCCCGATAGTCTTCCTTTTGTCTGTCTATCGGGAGCAAAAAGTGAACCTCAATCGGGTCTGTCAGCGCTTCCAGCACATGTGCGCAGGTAAACACGAAGAACATAGAGCCATTTCCGGAATAGTATAAAACACCGCTGCCGCATGAAGTTCTCCTTGCATCCGTAATAAGTGCAGAATACTCCTGCGTCCTCCATTCCAGATCTTCCAGCAGCCTCATACCGGTGTCTCCCATAAAATCTCTTCCCCCTCCACAAAATGTACCTTATATTTTTGATCTTTCTCTGTTAAAAATCTGCTCCACCAGTTCACAGATCCATAGATATTTATATTCCCATACCATTTGAGCAGTTTTGCAATCGTCTGCTTGTCCGGATGCCGGAGACCTTCCGTGCAGATTATGTAATTTCTGCAATTGACTCTGCCGCTCCACTCCTCGGAAATATTTTTTACCGAGCCATGATGCGGCAGTTTAACCAGGTCATAGTTTCCATCTTTGATGTTTGCCAGCACATCCGCTGACCATGCATCTCCCGTAAATAGCATCCTGCAGTCACGGTAAATAAATTCAAATACAATACTGGCATGATTGTTTACACTTGTATCGCTGTATTTTATCGGGAGAGCCATCAGCTCCCGGAAGCTATATCCATAATCTGATGTCCTGCCAAGCGGTACAGAATCCTGCACATTCTTCTCTCTGTGCAGCGCAGATTCCACCGGCCACAAAATCCGAAACACCGCACCATCTGTTTCAAAAGTATTGCCTGCCACAGCCGGTTTTACAGGTATACCGCATTTTATCAGTCTCGTATATACTTCATCGTTTTGCCGGACAGATAATTCTGTCTGGCTGGAAATCACATCCCCGTGATTCATCCACACTTCTGTAACCGGCAATTTTTCATTCCTGCGCAAATTACTGAGCAGTCCTCCAATATGGTCGTCATCCACATGCGTCAGTATAAGCGCATCAACACACTCTCCGGCAGCAGACATCTCTGCGCAGATACCGGCAAGCCTGTTTCCAAAGCGCATAACGCCCGTATCTATTATAATATTGCGAAAATTTCCAGATGCGCCGACATATCGCAGGCGCATACAGTCGCCCCTTCCGGCATTGTAATTAAAAATCTGCAGCATAGGTTCTGTTTCTGTCCTTCCCCCTTTACTTCCTTCAGCCTTCTGCAAGGCAAATCATGCTAACCAATAATCAACAGCGCACCAGCCTCTTCTACATCTGTCTGGCTCGTTGCTCTCGGGAATAAATAACCTGACATTTCAGCCAGGCTACCCTTTCTTACTTGATGTTATTGAAAAAAGCATTCAGGTAATACGATAGATTTGCTTCAATCATCCTGACATATCCCGGATAGCTGAAAATAACTCCAGGTTCATCCAGTCCCTCTGTATGACCTACACATGAAAAGCCATTTCTGTCTGCTCCGATATAGGTATCTATTGACCTCATCTGCCCATCCTGATTTTTCAGAATGATGTTCATTAACGTCAATCCATCTCCGATATCATATAAATCAACTTTACGTTCAGAAGCTTTGTACTTTATCATTCTTCAGCATCCTTCCCTTACTTTAGCCTCTCCCGCAGGACCTCCACCCTGCACTCATGCCGTTTATCCTCATCATCCTTATTATAGGCAATCCCCACCGCAAGGATACGTCCCGTGTATTCCGGGTTCTCCCCGAATTTTCTACGCTTCGCTTCGGTCGGCGCTAAAACGTGCGCCACTGGCGCACAGCGCCCTTCAAACCGGAGCGCATACTGACGTTCCTTGATTTGCCGGATCGCTTCGTCCGCTGTGTGGTTCACTTTCAACTCAATAATAATACAATCCTCGTTTTTTACGAACGGATAAAAGATAAAGTCAACATAGCCAAGGCCCGCTTTGTCCTCACGTTCAATACGATAGGAATCCAACGCTTTCAGATACACCCACCGGATAATAGACGCCAGCTCCGCCTCATTGCTGTATGTCTGCAGCGGGCTGTGCGTATTATGCGCGTACTCCATCAGCTCCGTCATGGTTTTTGTATCGCCGGCTTTCGTCGCTGCGAGCATCCGCCCGGATTCTTTTGTCAGCTTATACACATTTCCAAGAGAAGGCTCCCGCTGTACTACTTCTGCAAACTTATCCATCAATTCTTTGTTCGGAATGGAAACATACCCGTCTTTAAAATTCAGAAATCCATACACTACCATCGCTGAGAATATCTCATCTTTTGTTTCCAGCTCCATCGATGTAGCAGCATATTCCTGTACTCTTGCCGGAACCGGATTATCCGCTACCATAGCGGCGATATCATCCTTGACAGCATCCGTATTGGCACCTATATAATAGAATATCTCATCATAAGGGCCCGAACTCGTCCAGTAGCTTCCCAACTGGTTGTCACTAAGCGCACCGACTACAGACCTGGGGTTATACAGCTTTTGGCCGCCTGCCGTCTGATATCCGTCATACCACAGTTCCAATTCCTCACGGGTCACAGCCGGATCTGGCTCTGTCTCCAGATACCTCTGATACAGAACATCCACTTCCTCATCGGTAAAACCGAAATATTCACTGTATTTTACCCTGGTGGCCATAGAATACTCAAAAAACATATTCAATTCTGAGCCGCTGGAATATTTTGCAATCGGCAGGATACCCGTCATATATGCCATCTCCACATAGGCTTTATCCTTTAAAAGGTTGCTTAAAAATTTCGTGAATCTGGCCTTGTCTTTATCTGCGGCAAAATCCTGATGGTAAATATAATCCCATTCATCCAGCACAAAAATAAACTTCTCCCCATCACAATATTCATGCACCTTCATCAAAGCATCCCATATGGCATCTGTTTCCCTGATTTTCACATTTGGATATGCCATTGTCAAATCGTCTAAAAGCAGCTCCTGTATACGATTAATATACTGACTATAGGAATTATCTTCTTTTGGCATCTCATTAAACATAATATGGATGACATTGTGTTTATTCAGATGTCCTTCATACCAGTCATACTTTGAAACTTTCAAATTTCGAAAAAGCCTGCTGCTGTCTGCGCCTTTTCCGAAATAAGAAGCGATCATGTTAGCCATAACCGTCTTACCAAACCGGCGCGGTCTGGTGATCGCTACATATTTTGGTCCCTTTCCCTGATTAGGACCAGCTTCTTCCATTTCATTCCCTTCCAGTTCCACCAGAGGCACAAGTTCAGCAAGTATATCCGTCTTATCCACAAAATAAGTTGATGCGTATTCTCTGCGGAATAAACTATATGCACTCCGGCTATTTAAATAAATGCCCATTCCATCCACACTCCTTTCCCGTCCAGTCTGACTCTGTCCAGGCAGTTCTGACTTGCCTGATCTCCTCATCCTGAAGCTGTCAGTTCTGCCCAGCCTCGCCCACCTTCCAACAGCGTATAATACCCCTATTGTGTTTATCGTACCATAAAACTTCCCCTGTTACAAGATGGTTTGTGGATAAATTATCTGAATTTTCAGTCACTTTTAATATATGTTCATAAAAGCATGTTCAACTAATCTTCTCTTTCACATTCTCTGGCACATCGATCAATCCAAACCGATAGAACATTCCGTAAATGTAGGTCACACCCCGGATATCGCCGAGAGCCTTGGGACGGTTCACAACCAATGTCATTTAGTTAAGGCAATTGAAAAAGATCAATCTGAAGGTCTAACTTAA